>Ga0213828_1001880_pt1 | contig 16198 bp, 13 predicted proteins | sample MC6MC0897MG_FD_180664 | JGI IMG/M metagenome (GOLD analysis project Ga0213828, IMG submission 180664) | Enriched soil aggregate microbial communities from Iowa State University, Ames, United States - MC6-MC0897-MG | ecosystem: Environmental > Terrestrial > Soil > Unclassified | place: USA: Iowa... | reverse complement strand
CCAGCCCGCGTTGCCTCGGCTGTGGACGCGTCCCGGGAGGGGCGCGTTGAAAATACGATAATCGTATAAGGATATGGGCAGGTATTAGGGGAAGTGCGGATGCTGGTCACATGCGCATACCAAGCCCGATCCGGGGCCGGATCAATCCCCGTTTATCATTGCCAACGTAGCGAGTTCACGCGAATGCGTTACTCTCCCCTCCCCAAATCAGTCTGCAAGGAGTTCCCTCATGGCACAAGCCTCCGCCCGTCACATCCTCGTTTCCACCGAAGCGAAGGCCAACGAACTCAAGACCGCCATCGAAAATGGCGCTGACTTCGCCCAGCTCGCCAAGGAAAACTCGAGCTGCCCGTCGAGCCGCGACGGTGGCAACCTGGGCACCTTCGGCCCGGGCCAGATGGTCAAGGAATTCGACACCGTCGTGTTCAGCGCCCCGGTCGGCGAAGTGCAAGGCCCGGTGAAGACCCAGTTCGGCTACCACCTGGTTGAAGTGACCAGCCGCAAGGACTAAGGTCCACTATAGAAATAGAGGCTTTGCCAGATATCTCTGGCAAAGCCTTTTTTTATATGTGCCGGCACTGCCACCCTCTGATTGATCTTTCATTTCAGAATTGGAGTAGCCCAGACCTTCCAATCCATATCTCAATGTCAAACCCTGGCACCAACGTGAAAGATGCCGATCCCTTTTTTACCTGCGTCGTAATTTTCATGTCTACTTCGGCTGAAATGCGACGTAGTTGTTGAGCGATTGCGTCGCTTCTTTCTTGGGCCAGCGCTTTGTCACTTTCATGATCGACATAGATCATGATATGAGCAGAATCAGCAGACCTGTCACGGCTAAGCACGCGCAGCATGGACTCCAAAGCGCGCTTGCCGAATTCGGAAAACTCCGCATCGTTCACTCCGTACATTGCCTTAGTACTGTAAGGGAGGCATCGCGCCAATCGCGGATTAGTATCTATAACGGTCGTTTGGCTCGCATCTACAGACACGGCTGCGTGCTTCCACGGCCTTTCGCCGGCCAATCCTGGCATGCGTTCTTTCTCCCCGGGAATGTTGAATTCCAATCGACTCTTCTCGCCTACGCCATGCCAAGGCACGGTAGCGTAGTGAGCCAAGATTCGCCCAGAACTCGCCTTCCTGCAATCCACGACGGGAAAGCTCAAGGCGTCAGAGATCATCATTAGACGGGCTGTTTCGCCCTCCGACACTTCCACCGTCGCTGATATCGATCGCATGCCTAATTGCGACATCACAATATCTAATTGAGTCGAAAATCCGGCGAAAACTGCATACACAGTTGTCGACGCCAACAGCCCCCAAGCGAAGAATTTGGCGACCGCTCTTGACTCAACCCGTGATCCACGCGTCGTGGCGGGTTGTGAACGAAACACGGATCCGGCTACTAGAATCAACGTGAAACCTGCGATAGCAGCACCGATAAACAGACGTCTTGTTTCTGCCAATTCAAAGAACACCAACCCCGATATGCCGAACACCAAAATCGACATCAAGAAAGGCATCCACCCTTTAGCAAATTCAGGCCGTAGACTTCGAACCGGTGCCTTTCCCCTTTGATCAGTCTTGAAGACTTTTCGCAGTCTTTTTCTGATACTCAGCGATATCGACCTTTTTTTAGCTTTCGCTTTGCGAAGCTGACTACGAAATTTCTTTCGCCGATCTGCGCCAGGATTTTCTCGGAGGCGACCTCTCATTCTCATAATGGCCTCTACACCGGTCACGATCCACAAACACCCGAGAGCTCCGTACATCAACGTTAGGGTAAAGACGAACCCAAACATCATTGTGAGAAAAACCAGGAAGACCACTTCGCTCGCGCTGAATGCCGGATAGAAGCCCATTGAGGACAGGTACACGACAATCAATATCGCCCCAACACCGATCGAAAACTTGTAGATTACCGAGAATGCCAAATCAAGGATTTCTAGGAGATCCTTTCCTATCAAAGCCCCGCTTACCACCTTTTTATTCTCACCATCAGCCTGTTCCACCACCTTCACAACGGCTCTCCCACACATTTGATTACAGGGACGCCTAGAGTAAACAACCTGGGGGATTAGTGGGTTGACGCGCGTCGTGAACATCGCATTGGCAAAGGTTCTTCTGTCCACGCTGCACCGCAGCACCGGATTCCCTATCAATTGATAATTTCTGTTCAAGTGACAGGACCCGAAGGCCTGCGACAGAATGGCCTACACCCGGAGGAGACAGCCGGGGCCACAAGAATCCACAGCGCAATCACACGGCGCCAGAGGCCCATGAAAAAGTCCAGGAAGGTCATCATCACCTGCGCCATCACCGGTTCGGTCCATACACCGTCGATGTCGCCCTATCTGCCCGTCACGCCCGATCAGATTGCGCAGTCTGCGCTGGATGCCGCCGAGGCGGGCGCGGCCATCGTGCATCTGCACGCGCGTCAGCCGGACACCGGCCAGCCTACGCAGGATCCGGCGCTGTATGCGCAGTTTCTGCCGCGCATCAAGGAGGCGTCGGACGTCGTGGTCAACATCACGACGGGTGGATCGCCAGTGTTGCCCATTGCCGAGCGCATGGCGCCGGCCCTGCAGTTCAAGCCCGAAGTCGCGTCGCTGAACATGGGGTCGATGAACTTCGGGATGTATGAGCTGCTGGAGCGGTTCAAGGAATTTCAACACGCCTGGGAACGGCCCTATCTGGAGGGCAGCAACGACCTGATCTTCCGCAACACGTTCAAGGACATCGAGCACATCCTCACGTCTTGCAGTGACAACGGCACGCGCTTCGAGATCGAGTGCTACGACATCGGCCACCTGTACACGGCCGCGCATTTCGTGGACCGCAATCTGCTCAAGCCGCCGTTCCTGATCCAGTCTGTGTTCGGCATCCGCGGCGGCATCGGCACGCACCCAGAAGACGTCATGATGATGAAGCGCACGGCGGACCGGTTGTTTGGCGATGACTACATCTGGTCGGTGCTGGCCGCCGGGCGCAAGCAGACGCCGCTGGCGACGATGGCGGCCACGATGGGCGGGAACGTGCGCGTGGGTCTGGAAGATTCGCTGTGGGACGGCCCCGGCGAATTGGCGCAGTCCAACGCAGACCAGGTACGCCGCATCCGGCGGATTCTGGAAAACCTGTCCTTGCAGGTCGCTACACCCGACGACGCACGCGAGACCCTGCAACTGAAGGGACGCGGCAACGTCGCGTTCTGAAAACACACATCCACCCAGTGGGGAGACGAGACATGAAGAAAACGTTGCGTGCGACGGCATTGGCCGCGCTGTTGGGCATAGCGGGCGCGGCCCAGGCCGATGACGGGGTCATCCGAATCGGATTCATCACGGATATGTCGGGGCTGTCGGCCGACGCCGATGGACCGGGCGGGGCCGAGGCGATCAAGATGGCGATCGCCGACTTGGGCGGCACCGTGGCGGGCAAGAAGGTGGAGGTGCTGGTCGCAGACCATCAGAACCGGGCGGATATCGCGTCGTCACGCGCCCGGGAATGGCTGGATCAGCGCGGCGTGAACATGCTGATCGCGGGCGCAAACTCTGCGGCAGCGCTGGCGATGGCGAAGGTGGCCGAGGAAAAGAAAACGCCGTTCTTCGTGGTGAGCGCGGGCGCATCCGAGCTGACGAACTCACAGTGCACGCCCTATACCGTGCATTACGTGTACGACACGGTGTCGCTGGCGCGCGGCACGGCGCGCGCGATGATGAAGGAAGGCAACAAGGACTGGTTCTTTCTGACGGTAGACCACGCGTTTGGTCACGCGCTGGAGCGGGACGCATCGAAGGTGGTGCAGGACGATGGCGGCAACGCCAAGGGCCGGGTGCGACACCCGTTGAACACAGCCGATTTCTCGTCGTTCATTCTGCAGGCGCAGGCCTCCGGCGCGCAGGTGCTGGGCCTGGCCAATTCCGCCAGCGACACCAGCAATGCGGTCAAGGCGGCCAACGAGTTCGGCCTGACGCCCAAGATGAAGATCGCCGGCCTGCTGGTGCTGATCACCGACGTGCATGCCCTGGGCCTGCAAGCGGCGCAGAACATGTACCTGACCACGGCGTGGTATTGGGATCAGGACGACGCATCGCGTAAATGGGCGTCGCGTTTCGAGTCCGTGATGAAGAAAAAGCCTTCCATGCTGCAGGCCGGCGACTATTCCGCGGCAACGACCTATCTGAAGGCGGTGGAAGCCACCAAGAGCACCGACGGCGACACCATCATGAAGTGGCTGAAGGCCAATCCGGTGAACGACTTCTTCGTGAAGGACGGCAAGATCCGTGCGGACGGGCTGATGGTGCACGACATGTACCTGATGCAGGTGAAGACGCCGGCGGAATCGAAGGCGCCGTGGGATTACTACAAGCTGGTGGCGCGGGTGCCGGGCGACCAGGTGTATACGGCGCCTGCGGAATCGACCTGCCGCTTGATGAAGCCCTGACCATGAACCGACCGGAAACCCCTATGCATACGCCCGCCGCGATCACCGCCCTGCCCGTCGACCTGTCCGGAAAGCGCGTCATCGTCACGGCCGGCGCGTCCGGCATCGGCGCCGCGCTGGCCGACGCGTTTGCGGAGCGCGGCGCGCGCGTGCATCTGTGCGACGTGGATGAACAAGCCCTGGCCGCGTGCCGCCATCCCTGGGCGCGCGCAGATGTGGGCAGCCGAGACGAGATCGACCGCTACATGCAGACCGAGCTGTCGCATCTGGGCGGGCTTGACGTGCTCGTGAACAACGCCGGCATCGCGGGGCCGACGGCAGGCATCGCCGACATCACGGAAGCGGAGCTGGACGCGACGCTGGACATCAATCTGGCCTCGCAATTCCACACGGTGCGGCATGCGCTGCCGGCGCTGCGCGAGGCGGGCGGTGGCAGCATCATCAACATCAGTTCGGTGGCGGGCCGGATGGGCCTGCCCATGCGCACGCCGTATGCCGCCACCAAATGGGGCGTGGTGGGCTTGACACGTTCGCTGGCGATGGAGCTGGGGCCGCTGAACATCCGCGTCAATGCGCTGCTGCCGGGACTGGTCGCCGGACCACGCATCGAACGCGTGATTGCGGCTCGGGCGAAGAATATGGGCTTGTCGGTGGAGGAACAGACCCGACTGGAGCTGTCGGGCGTCAGCCTGCGGCAGTTTGTTCGCGCGGCGGACATCGCCAACATGGCGTTGTTTCTGGCCAGTCCGTTCGGGGCCATGGTCAGCGGCCAGGCAATCAGCATCGACGGCGATCTGCAATCGCTGCCGTGGCAGCCGCCGGCGCAATGACGGCGTGGCGATCGCCGCTACAGCAACGCGATCGTCTCCGCGTAAACGCCCTGCCGCCGCGCCTGCGCCGTGGACCTCAGCGCATCCAGCAGCCGCCCGGTCAGCTCGTTGTTGCGCGACTCGGCGCGCGTGATGAGCAGGAAGTCGAACCACTGGCGCGAGGCGAGCGGCACCGCCACCAGATCTGGAAACGACGCGACGATATCGGACGCGGACAGCGCGTTCACCAGGCTGATGCCCTTGACCGCGCGCACCGTGCCCGGCAGCAGCGACATGTGCGCCTGCATGCCGGACCGCAGCAGCAGCGAGTCGGCGATGTCGCCCTGCGCCACCACGTAGTCGGACCACAACGGCTTGACGTAGGTGTCCGGCGGAATATCCAGCACCGAAATGGTCTCGCGTCCGGCCAGCGGGTGTTCCCGATGCGCGATCGCCATGACGTCCGCACGCAGAAACGGGGTGAAGGTCAGCCGCGTGCTGTCGCGGCCCACGGCGCCAAGGCCGAAGTCGGCGCGCATCGTTTCCACCGCGCTGATGACCTGCATTGACGATTCCACGTCGATGGAGAACGGCCGCGTACCGTTGATGTCCAGATAGTGGCGCACGGCGTCGGGCGCGTAACCCAGCGCCAACGCGGGCGACGAAGCGATGCGCAAGCCGCGCCCGCCGAATTGTTCGATGCTGTGCAGGGCCTCGTCGATGCGCACCAGTTCGTCCAGCACGAACTTGGCCTCGCTGTAGAGATACTGCCCCGCCTCCGTGGGACGCAGGGTCTTGTGCGATCTATCGAACAGCTGGACGCCAGTCGCGCTTTCCAGGCGCGAGATCGCGTGGCTGATCGCCGGCTGCGTCAGGTGCATGGCCAACGCCGCCTGCCGCGTCGAGCCGGTCATGACCACGGCATAGAAAATCCGCAGGTCGTGGATGTTGAAGTTGCGCTTCATGCGGTGCGCGCCTAACGCGTTGAAGTCTGGGCTTTGAGTGGCGCCTTGGATGGTGCCTTGGCCGCACTCATGCCGCCAAACGCAAACAGCCCCATCTGCGCGCCGGTCGCCCGCGTCAGGTAGTTGTTCTTGAGTGTCTCCCTGCCGCCGAACAGTGCATCGGTGTTGGCGCCCTGCGCCGCGCGGTTCTTGTCGATGTCGTTCTGTCCGTCGTGCATGCCTTCTTGCAGCGCGCGCCGCAAGGCTGGGTTCAACGACGCCGTGTCGTAGGCATCGCCAGGCCGCAGGCCCAGGCTGGCCATGCGCTCACGCAGCATCGTCTCGGACTTGTGCGCGGGCGCGAACCGCAGCAGGAAGGCCAGCTCGTCGTAGAACTCGAGCGACGAATACATCTGCGCGCGCGGTACGGGCGCCATCCATTCAACTTTGGCGGGCGCCGCAGGCGCGGAGCGGTTGCGGAACGCCGACAGGGGCTGGACCTTCAAGCGTGACTGGATGCGCTTGGCGTTGTCCTGGTCGGCGGGATTGAACCGCTGCGTGCGGGCGACCAGCGTGGCAAGCTCCGTCTCGGCGCGAATCACCTTGGTGATGCCCGCGGGTGTCTTGCCCTTCCACGAAGGACCCGCCACCAGGAACACGCCGCCGCCCAGGCCACGCGAACCCAGGTCGCCGATGTGGTGCATATACAGATCCATCACCTGCAACGAGGCGTCGCGCTGCTTTTCCACGCGAGGCACGGTGACGACGACGGGTTCAGCGCGCAAGTCCAGGGCCGCGTACGAATACAGATAGGCGGGATCCAGCCCGGCCGCCGCAGCGGCGGCAGTGCCCATCGGGTTGATGGTGTTCAGCGGCCCTTTGTATTGCGCGCCGTTCTTGTCGATGCTGTATGCATACATGGCCTGGTAACTGGCGACCATGGGCGCGCCGTACAGGTAGGATTCGCGCGCGATGGTGCGCGCCTGTTGCGCCGAGACGCCTTCGATGCCGACCCACTGCGAGCCGGAAGCGGCGTCGGGTGACCTGAAGGTGCAGCCGGCCATGGCGCCCGCCAATGCGAAGACGGCAACGAGACCGATGAACGGGCGGCAGGTGGCGCGGCGAAATGCGGTGCTAATCTGGCGGTGGCGCATTCAGGGCTCCGGCATGACGGGATGGCGCGGTCGCCCGGTAACGGCGGCGTGTAATGCGCCAGGCTCGAATTCCGGGGGATTCTGGCATATTTCCCCCGCATATCAAAGAATCGGCGCACCTTGCCGACGCAACAGGAAAGACACAGCAGCATGGCAGCGCAAGACCCCAGCATGACCGGCCCGGACGGAGAGGCTTTCAACATTCGCGCGTCGTCGTACTTCGTGCTGCAGGCCGAGCACCCCTGCGCGGCCTGCAGCAAACTGACGCGTGTGGCGGCGCTGGCCGTGCCGCCCGGTCATGAAAGCACCGAGGGTGAACTGGAGCTGGATGAAGACGACGCCGACAGCCCCGGCCTGGATCCGCAGGCGTTTCGGGACTGGCTGTTCGGGCCGGCGCAATGGCAGGCGATGCCCGGCCCGGCGATGATCTCGTCGACCCGGGCGCTCGCCCCCGAGGTGGCGCAAACCCTGCGCACGATTGCGCCGTTCTACCGCGAAAACCCGGCACGATCCGGCGAATGGTCCAACTTTTGCGAGCATTGCGAGCAGCCGGTCTGGGACGGCGCGCTGTACCCGACGCCAGGCCAGCCCTTCTGCCCTCGGGATGCCGACGCGGCAGCGCGGATATCCGCGCAACGGATCGATGCACCGTTTGCCGCCTTCTTCGGCATGTGCTGGACGGACAGCCACCGCAACAAGTGGCCCCTGTTCGCGCGCCTGGGCTACGAATGCAGCGAAGCGGAATAACCCTTTTCAGGCGCTTTGCAGCAGATCCTGAGGCACTTCCAGCTGACGCGCGGGAATGGCGGTGATGGCGCTTTCGGTGGCGTTGGCGTCCGTGGTCAGATGCTGGATCAGATCAACCGTCGTGGATCGACGCGTCAGCATCATGCAGGTCACCTCATCGCCCGCCACCCGGGTGGCGTGCCAGCAGCCCGGCCGCATGCACACGCCCTGCCCCTGCGCCACATGAAAGGCCGCCAGCGTGGACAGGTCAGGCGTGCCGTCGGCGGCGCTGCGCGCCACGATCTGGATGATGCTTCCGGTCAGCGGAACGATTGCCTGCTGCGTCAGCAGATGCTTTTCAAGGCTGGCGACCTCAAGCGATTGGCTGCGGTAATTGACCCACAGCAATTCGGCATCGCCGCCGGCGCCGGTGTTGAACTGGTGTTCGTGCCAGAAGTCGGTGGCCGGGTGCGTGTACAACGGAACGCCGTTGCCGTCCGGCATAGGCTTGCCCAGCATCCACCCGTAGGCGTTGAAGGCATCAGGCGACAGATCGTGGATTTCAAGCTGCGTGTTGCTCGTCATGCGGGACCCTGTGATGGCTTAGCGCCGCGTTTGGGGAATTCGGCGTCGTAGTCGAAGTCCCCGCGCGCAATGGCCTCCAGGATGGCAACGCGCCGGTCGGCAGCGCGCTTGAGGTTGGCGGCGGTGGGCTTGACCCGGATACGCTCGACACAATGCCGGCCGTCGTGGAAGAACCCGATCTCGATGGACGATTCGGACGCGGGGCGCACCCCTTCGAATCCCTTGCTCATCGCATGCTCTCCCTGTTGCCGATGGCAGACATGATAAACGCAACGATGTGACAGGCTGCGCGCTGACATACACTGCCCTGATCCCCACACCCGAGGACCCGCAACATGGCTATCGACCTGACGTCGCACTATGTGTACCTGGACGCCTCCGGCGCCGCCGCCACCTTGACGGGCGGCGACGAGTTCTGGTCCCAATCCCCGGTAGACCTCGAACAATACGGGCGCGGCTGGCTGGTGTCCGAATACGAGTTCACCGCGGACTGGCCGCAATGGGAGATGCACCCCGGCGCCGACGAGATCGTGCGCCTGATGGCTGGCGCGGCCGAGCTGCACCTGGAATGGCCCACCGGCATCCAGGTGGTGAAGATGCTGGCCGGCGACGCCTACGTCATCCCCAAAGGGGCATGGCATACGGTCAAGGTCATGGAGCCTTGCCGCATGCTGCACATCACCATGGGCGCGGGCACGCAGCACCGGCTGGCGTAGCCGCGTCCCCGCTTGGTTATCCCGCCGCGCCCGCTGGCCGCGCGCGCTGGATCTCGCGGTCGTCGATCGGCCAATGCAAGGCGGCCGACAGCACGCCCAGCGCCATCGCGCCCAGCCAGATCAGGTCGTAGGATCGTGTGGCCTCGAACACCACGCCGCCCAGCCACACCCCCAGGAACGAGCCGACCTGATGGCCAAAGAACACGAAGCCGAAGAGCGTCGTGATATAGCGCACGCCGAACACCTGCGAGATGAGCCCATTGGTGAGCGGCACCGTGCCCAGCCACACAAACCCCATCACGGCAGCGAAAGCATAGACCGACCACGTGGATAGCGGCACGAGCACGAAGAGTGCAATCGCCGCGGTCCGCACCAGGTAGATGCCCGCGAGCAGATACTTGCGCCGATGATGCGCGCCAAGGATGCCGCAGACGTACGTGCCCATGACGTTGGTGAGCGCAATAATGGCCAGCGCCGCCACCGCGTCCGACGCGCGCAGGCCCTTGTCCATCAGGTAGGCGGGCAGGTGCGTGCCGATGAACGCCAGCTGGAAACCGCACGCCAGAAATCCCAGATTCAGCAGCCAGAAACCGGGGCGTGTGAAGGCCTCGCGGATGGCGTCAGACAGCGACAGGTTCGCGTCGGGCGCGGCCGCATCGCGCACGCGGTTCGCGGGCTCGCGCAGCGGAAGCGCCAGCGGCAGCAAGATCATCAGCACCATCGCGAACACCAGCAACGCCGCGACCCAGCCCCAGCCGCCGATCAGCCATTGCGCCGCCGGCACCATCGTGAACTGTCCCAGGCCGCCAACCGCTCCCGCCACGCCCAACGCCCAGCTCCGGCGCTCCGGCGGCACCAGACGGCTGAGCGCGCCGTAGATGGCTGCGAATGCCGTGCCGGACAACGCGATGCCGATGCACACGCCCGCCGTCCACATGAAGGCGGCGGGCGTCGTGGCATGCGCCATGCCGGCAAGGCCCAGCGCGTAGAACACCAACCCGCCGGCAATCACCTTGGCCGAGCCATAGCGGTCGGCAATCATGCCGGTGAAGGGCTGCACGATGCCCCACGTCAGGTTCTGCACGGCCAGGGCAATGGCGAAGGTCTCGCGGCTCCAGCCCCGGTCCATCGTGACGGGCAGGAGAAACAGGCCCTGCACATGGCGCACGCCCAGGGCAAGGCCCATGACGACGCCGCCGGCGAGGACCAGCAGCCAAAGCTGGGATGCGTCCAATGAAGGTTTTTGGGGGGTGGACATGGCGAACCTCTCGCAGGGAACGTCGCCCCCGTCCGGGCGGGCAGTGGATGTATTACAGAACTGGCGCGCGGGCGATTCAACCGATTAATTTTTGTCCGCTGCATGCGCGGGGGGAATGTGTGCTGGCGAGAGTCAATCCCTCCGGACCTGAAACGACGACGCTTGGAGGGAAAATGTCTCTTCACAGCAAGTGACATCTAAATATGCCTGACTTGCGATCCATTCGCCGAAATTAGCCACATTTCAGATCAAAGAGCCAGAGGTGTTAACGCTTCGTCCGCAATAGTTACATCTGCCGATCCGTCCCCGGGTACCCCTGGTTACAGTGCTGCCTTCCCAATCATTCGGCAGGCATCGAATCATGTGGCACGCCCGGTCTGGCTCTTTCATTTCCGCGGTCTTGCGCCGCGCCTGCAAGCCATGACGGCGGCGCCCTTCTTCAAGCCCTTGACGCTGGTCGTGGCGCTGGCCGGAATGACGCTGCTGGCGCCTGGCGACGCGCAGGCGCGGCCTGACTGGACGCAGCAGTGCTCCTACAGCAGCTATGGCGAAGGCGCGGGGACCATGTGCCACCAGCCTTACCAGGAAGGCCTGGCCGCGGTGCTCGTGGGCACCGCCGATGGCGAATCCGCGGCGTGGGGCTACATCGACAAGCAGGGCGTGATGTCGATTACGCCTGCGTATTCGGACGCCCGATCCTTCCAGAATGGGCTGGCCGCCGTCAGTCAGGATGAACGCTGGGGTTACATCGACAAGCGTGGACGCTGGGTCATCGAGCCGCGCTTTTCGGAAGCCACCGGCTTCAACGCCGAAGGCACGGCGCTGGCCGAGGAAGACGGCCGGGACGTGCTGATCGACCGGCAGGGCAAGGTCGTGAAGACCTTTCCGCTGGGCACGCGCACTGGCGGGTTCCAGCCCGGCCAAAAGCTCGCGGCGATGGAGATCCCTACCCCGCCGCGCCTATTCAACACCGCAACCGGCAAACCGGCCACGCTGCCCGACGGCGTGATGGCGCTGGCCGAACCGACGGGCGACTATCTGCCGGCGCAATCGCGCGACTCGCGCTACGGCGGCTGGTGGGGATTGCTGGACCAAAGCGGCGCATGGGCGATCAGTCCGCAGGTGCTGCGCTCGCTCGCCCCGCCGCTGCGCGATGGCGACGTGCTGGCTGTTAACCGCGAACGCGCTTGGGAATTCGTGGATGCACGCGGCGAACCGCTGTCTGAACAGCGCTACGAACGCGTCGAATTGCTGGCGCCGGGCGTCTGGCTGGCGCGCCACGCCGAGGGCGGTTCGGTGCTGTTGGACAGCAAGCTTGAGACCCTGCACGCGTTCAAGAGCGACTATCTGGGCGTGCAGCGCCGCGACGGCTGGGGCTTTGCCGCCGAACCCGGCATGACGCTGCTGATCGATCCCGCAGGCAGCGTGCAGCTGCTCGCCCTGCGCAACGGCGACGTCAAGATTCATCAGGGACGCGCGTGGGTGTATGGCGTGCCTGTCTCTTTGGCAGGCGCTACGGGCGCCGGCATGGACGCCGCCCGTGACGACATGAGCGCGGAAGACGAGGTCGCGGCGGCTGCGGCGGGTGCAGCCGTGCAGGCCGCGTCGCAAGCGGAGACCGCAGCCGCGTTCCAGGATCCGCCGGTCGCCGCTGACGCCGCTGACGCCGCTGACGCCGCGGACGCCGCGAAGGAGGCGACCTACGCGGACGCAGCCCCAACCCCCGCAACGCCGTCAGAAGCGACCGCAGACGCTGCCATGGACGCGGCAATGGACGCCGCCAGCGACACCGCCACCGCAGCCGCAGCCGCAGCCGCCGTGCAAAGCAGCGTCAACGCCGTCGCGGACGACGAGACGCTGCATCAAATCTACAACCCCGACGGCCTGGGCATCCTTGACGAAACCACCGTCGCCAAGCTGCGCGGCTACGACATCAGCGAGTTCCACTACGCACGCAAGTCGGCCGCCGATGCCGCTGCGCCGCTGGCCCTCCTGCGACCCAGCGAATATGACCAGCCGCTCGGCATCCTGACGGCGGCGGGCGATATCGTCACGAATCCAGACTGGGCAAACATCGACACCTACGACGTCACGCTGCCGATCGTGGCGCGTTCAAAGGCCGATCGGGCCGGCGCGGTCGGCGCGATCGGCGCGGACGGCACGTGGGCCATCAAGCCCCAGTACAGCGAAATGCGCCCCTTCAAAGGCCCCTACACCTGGGCCCGCACGAAGGACATGCTGCGCGGCGATGCGCTGCTCATCGACACCCGCGGCCAGACGGTGGCCGTTCCCGCGAACGTGCTGGAAGACACATCGCGCCTCGACGGCGAACTGCTGCAATACCGCGCGGTGAACGAAAACCGCCAGCGCCGCATGGGCCTGTGGAACGTGCGCAAGGGTGCGCCCGTGCTCAAGCCGGCCTTCGATGAAGTCCAGGAGTTCGAGGACGACTGGGCCAAGGTGCGGGACAAGAATCGCTGGGGCGTGGTCAACCGCGAGGGTCAGTGGGTGGTGCCTGCCCGCTACAACGGCGCCTACGACCTGGAATACCTGGGCAACGGCATGATGCTGGCCGAAGCGCCCGAAGACACGCGCAAGCGCGGCGGCTACACCGAACGCGCCTATCGCGTCATCAACCTGCGCACCGGCAAGGCAAGCGAGCCGGTAGTAGGCAAGCCGCAGAAGCTGAAGGATGGTCGCTTTCTGGGCGAACTGGCCGACGCGAGCGCCGTGTTGTTCGACGCGCAAGGCGGCGCGATTCGTGTCTCCGACGGCCGTCCCGAAGACAAGCAGCAGTACGGCGACTGGCTTTACATCAAGTTCGACGAGCGCGAAGGCGCCATCGACGCGCGCGGCAACATGAAGGTGCCGGCGCGCTATGGAGAATTCAATCCTTTCTTCACCCAGCCCGAAGGCCTGGCGCGCGCCAATAGCGGCGCGGGCTATCGCGTGATCGACCAGACCGGCAAGACGATGCTGGAAAAATGGGGCGATGGCATGCCGCTGGCTTCGATGCAGCGCGTCGTATTCAACGACGACGAGGGCTCGTCCAGCATCCTGGTGGACCTGCAAGGACGCGAGATCGCGCGCCTGCCGGGCCGCCACGCCGTCGACTATGACAAAGCCAGCGAAGGCGTCGTGCCTTACAGCGATGGCGACAACAAGTACGGCTTCATCGACGCAAACGGCAAGCGCGTCGTGGGCGCGCACTTCAATCAGCTTGGCCCCTTGAAGGACGGCCTGGCGCGGGCCCGCCGCCTGGAACGCACCGGCAAGCTGTTCGGGTACGTCGACCTGACCGGACGCTATGCGATTGCGCCGGCGTTCACGTGGGCCGACAACTTCCACGAAGGCCGCGCGCTGGTCCGCCGAAATCGGCTGATCGAGTACATCGACACCAAGGGCAACACGACCGCGCTGTTCGGCGTGCTGTGCGACACGATGGTGATCGTGGATGCGAAGGACCAGCAGAGCTGGCCGCCCCAGAAGCTCACCTGCCCCGAGGCCACCGGCGTCAAACCGCCCGTCGCCGAGACCGCCAACGCCAACGCAGAATGATCATGACGTCACGCGTGCTACGAACCACCCGCCTTGCCTGCGCCCTGGCCGCGCTAGGCGTATCCCTGTCCGCCCAGGCGCAGAACGGCTATATACCGTCGATGCACCTGTATTGCATGAGCGATGCGGAGTACCAGGCCTATCCGGCAGCCGACGACATTTCCTCGCGCAACCCCTTCGGCAACGGCTGCATCCGGGACCTGCACGACGGCCGCGCCGCGGTGCTGCTGCCGTCCGGCATCGAAAACATCGACCGCGTACCGCGCGACAACTCGCTGCGCCGCCACGCCTGGGGTTTTCTGGACCAGAACGGCCGCGTCGCGATCGAGCCGATCTTCGAGGCGGTTGGCGACTTCCGCCACGGGCTGGCCGCGGTGCGTTGGCAAGGCAAGTGGGGATACATCGACCGCAATGGCCGCATGGCCGTTCCGCCCCGCTTTGACGCAGTGCAGGATTTTGTCGAGATTGGACTGGCAGTTGTGACGCTGGACGGCAAGCCGCTGCTGATCGATCGCCAGGGCAATCCTGCGGGCGAACCGTTCGAGGACGTGGTGCGCGCGGTGCGCCTGTACGACGGCGTGCCCGCACGCGCCACGGTCCAGTACATGGAGGAATACCGCTCGGCCAAGGGCGAGCGGCGCTACGGCGGAACCGGCGTCGTGATCACGCGGCCGCTGGGCGACAAGGGCCTGTACATCGCCACCAATGGCGAGTCCAAGTACGGCGTGGTGGACAAGGACTGGAACTGGGTCGTGGAACCGGTGCTGGATGACATCTACGCGCAGGACAGCGGCAACCTGGCCACCGGCTATGGCCCTGACGGTTCGGTGCTGTTGACGGCGGACGGCAAACTGATCGGCGCGGACCAGCAATACGAAAGCATGAACCCCGTGGGCAAGGCTTTCTACAGCGCAGCGCTGCCGCGCCGCGCGGGGTTTGCGGTGCTGGACCGCGACGGCGCGGTGATTGCGACGCTGACGGACGCGGAAGGCCACGCATCCCAACGCTTTGCCGACACCATCGTGTACCCGTCCGGAGAAAACCTCGTGGCGCTGGTGCCGGGGCGCCCGCAGCCCCTGACGCTGGGCAAGGGCCTGTCGGCCGGCGACGAACGCGAAGGCTATGTGTTGTTCGTGGACGGCGCCAGCCGCACCGCGGGCGTACTGACGCCCACGGGCGCGTGGGTGCACGGCGACGCGGCGCCCGCGTGGCTGGCGGACGCCCGCCGCATGGAAACGCGCGAAGGCAATCTGTGGCTGTCCGACGCGCAAGGCGCGCTGCTCAATGTGCTGGACAAGAACGGCAAGGCGCTCCTCAAGCCCGAGATAGTGAAGACGCTTCAGAACCAGCAGCTTCAGTCACTGCCGGCCGGCGTGCCTGGCGCGCCGCTGGGCCTGCTGGGTCAAAGCCACTGCCACTGCGATGATGTTCAGGTGGGACTGCTGCTGGCCGACGGCAGCACGGTCACCGATCCGTCGTGGACCGCCGTGACGCCGCTGGACGACGCCGGCGACGGCGCCGATCTCACGGCGGACCAGTTGCGCTATGCAGCCGAGACGGCCGACGGCATGGTGCTGCTGGACGCACGCGGCAAGCCGCTGGACCTGCCCGCGCAGCAGCACATCGGTATGTTCCGCCAGGGCTACGCGCAGGTGTATGGCGACGGCGTGGTACGCATGATCGACCGTGCCGGCAAGACGTTCGAACTGCCCGAGAACTTCGATACGCAGGTCGTCGCCCCGGGCGTGGTGCGCTATTTGAAGACGGCGGCCGACGGCGCGCCGTGGGGCCTGTATGACTTCGTCGCCGGCAAGGAGCTGGCCGCGCCGGCGTTCCGCAGCATCGGCGAGTTCCAGAATGGCCAGGCCGTCGCTTCGCTGGGCACGGGGCGCGTCGGCGTCATCGACCTGCAGGCGCGCTGGATCCTGCCGGCCAGCCATCAAGGCGCGGAACGCGTGAACGACACGCTGTGGCGCGTGACGCAGCCGGGCAAGCAAGAGAACG
>Ga0213828_1001878_pt1 | contig 16220 bp, 19 predicted proteins | sample MC6MC0897MG_FD_180664 | JGI IMG/M metagenome (GOLD analysis project Ga0213828, IMG submission 180664) | Enriched soil aggregate microbial communities from Iowa State University, Ames, United States - MC6-MC0897-MG | ecosystem: Environmental > Terrestrial > Soil > Unclassified | place: USA: Iowa... | reverse complement strand
TAACGATCTCTCCGTTTTCAATCTTTCCCCAAAGGCGAAGAGGCTCCTGCTCGCTTTTTTCTTCTTCTCCCCCAATATAAGGAATGATGTTTTCTACCATCTCCGGCCAGTCCTTAAAGGTCTTTCCGGCCCCGGAGATTGCCTGATAGGTGGTAGCCACCACTTCATAGGGTTCAAATTCCTTCCAGGCAGTCAAAACAGGTGCATAACTTTGGATCGAGCAGTTGGGTTTCACCACAATGAATCCACGGTCCGTGCCCAGACGCTTTTTCTGATCCTCAATGACTTCAAAATGCTCAGGATTGATTTCAGGCACCACCATAGGAACATCCGGTGTCCACCGATGGGCGCTGTTATTGGATACAACCGGTGTTCCGGTCTTTGCATACGCTTCCTCAATGGCCTTTATTTCTTCCTTAGTCATATCCACAGCGCTGAAAACAAAATCAACACTTGCAGCAACCGATTCCACTTCATTTACATTCATGACAGTTAGATTTTTTACGGCCTCAGGCATTGGAGTGGTCATTTTCCAGCGGCCGCCCACTGCTTCCTCATAAGTTCTGCCAGCAGAACGAGGACTTGCTGCCACTGTCACCACCTCATACCATGGATGATTCTCCAGAAGAGAAATAAATCTCTGTCCCACCATACCGGTTGCTCCTAAAACGCCAACTCGCAATCTTTTTTCCATCGCTTTCTCCTCTTTTCTTTTCATTTTGTATTCTTATCATATGCTAAATTCTTAACTATCCTATAACAAAGTGAAAAAAAAATCAATATTTATTCGTCAGAAAAATACATTTGTGCGTCGCAGGCATACATTTTTTAAAAGTGTATGCTGCAGCAAAGCATTAAAGGCGTACCTTGCTGCCCTTTCCGTCACGTTTTCCAATCTTCAGCCGGTTTAAATGGACCTCTTTTTCCTTGTAATGAATGATAGGATCCTCGCCTAAAAGATACACAGTCTCCAGTTCTTCGCCAGGCGACAGCTTGATTCCCCGCACGCCTCTTGCATTCTTCTTCATCTCAGGAATCTCTTCCGTCTGGAAACGTAAAAATATACCTGCTGACGTCTGCAGCACCACATCCGTCTGTCCTTCCACAACCTGAACGCTGATGACCCCATCTTCGTCCTGAAGCTTAGTAGCAGCTACAGTCCTGTTATTCGTTTCAAATTCCTCGCCCGGTACCAGTTTTACAAGGGCTTGTCTGGTAGCGAATAAAAATTTACGGTTCTTGAAGCTCTGTGCATGGCATAGGTGTATAATCTCTTCCTTTGCCCCATCAAACTTGCTTAAATTATCTATGGGCGTCCCTTTATCCCGCAGCTTGCCGCCTGGGATATCCAGGACCTTTACCTGATGTAAGTTTCCTGTATTGGTGAAGATACATATTTTATCCGTATTCAGACAGTTTACCACATAAGGATTCTCTGTTTCAATGGTTTCTTTGTTTCTTTCGTAAGTATTCTTATCAAGCACCTTACAGTAGCCAAAACGGTCCATGACAAAGGTGATCTCTGATACGGCGACTGCGTCTTCCTCATAAACTGCTTCCCTGCCATCCTCAATAAGAGTCCTTCTTGGAGTCGAATATTCGGATTTGATATTGTCCAAGTCTTTTTTAATGACTGCATCCATATTTTTGCGGCTGGACAGGATTTTTTCATATTCAGCGATTTTAGCAAGCGTTTCCTTATACTCCTTTTCCAGCTGAAGGATCTCTAAGCCGATCAGCTTGTAGAGACGCATTTCCAGAATGGCTCCCGCCTGTTTTTCCGTAAAGCACAGCTTCTTCGCATCCTCTTCAAATCCCTTGACCCGAAAATTAATATTGGAGATATCTCCGGTCATCAGACAGTTCTTTGCGTCTTTTAGGTTCTTGGAACCTCTTAAAACTGCGATGATCAAGTCAATGACGTCACAAGCTTTTATAAGGCCTTCCCGGATCTCTTTCTTCTCTAACTCTTTTTCCAAAAGGGTCTGATATTTTCTGGTGGCATTTTTATATTGGAAATCCAGGTAGTTTTTAAGGATTCCCTTTAAATCCAGGGTTTCCGGGCGCCCGCCTGCAATGGCCAGCATGTTGACTCCAAAGGTATCTTCCAGCTTTGTTTTCTTATAAAGGATGTTGCGGATTTTCTCCACATCTGCATCCTTTCTCAGCTCCAGAACGATCCTGATCCCATCTTTGTTGGACTGGTTGGAAATATCTACCACATCCGTAAGCTTTTTACTTTCAACCAGGTCTGCCACATCGATCAGAAATTTATTGATTCCGGCTCCCACCATGGTGTAGGGGATCTCAGTGATTACCAGTTTATCCTTATCTGCCTTTCGTTTTCCAAGCTCTACTTCTATTTTGCCTCTGAGCTTGATTTTTCCTGCGCCGGTTTCGTAAATGGCCGGCAGATCACTTTTATTGGCTATAATACCGCCAGTGGGAAAATCCGGCCCAGGTAAATATTCCATTAATTCCTGAATGGATATATCCGGATTGTCAATATACGCACGAACCGCATCTAACACTTCACCCAGGTTGTGGGGGGGAATGCTGGTGCTCATGCCTACCGCAATCCCTTCCGCTCCGTTGATCAGTAAGTTAGGAACCCTAACCGGAAGAACTTCCGGTTCCTTTTCCGTTTCATCATAATTGGGGATAAACTCGACCGTCTTATCTAAGTCCTTTAAATAGACTTCCTCTGCGAATTTTTCCAGCCTGGCTTCCGTGTAACGCATGGCTGCCGCCCCGTCTCCCTCAATGGAACCAAAGTTTCCGTGGCCGTTGACCAGAGGCATCCCTTTTTTAAATATCTGGGACATAACCACCAAAGTTTCATAAATGGAGCTGTCTCCATGGGGATGGTATTTACCCATGGTATCACCCACGATACGCGCCGACTTCCGGTGGGGCTTATCATGGTTTAAATGAAGCTCGCTCATGTCATATAATACTCGCCGCTGTACCGGCTTTAATCCGTCTCTTGCATCCGGGATCGCTCTGGCTGTGATTACGCTCATGGAATAATTCATGTAGCTCTTCTGCATTTCCTCGGAATACTCTGTTTTAATGATTTTTTCTGCCATTACTCCTTCTCCTTATGCGTCAATCTCAGCTTCATCCGCATGCTCATAGATAAACTGCCGCCTTGGAGGCACATCGCTTCCCATGAGCATTTCAGTTATTTCCGAAGCCATACGGGCATCCTCGATTTCCACCTGTTTCAGCACCCGCCTTTCAGGGTCCAGAGTGGTTTCCCACAACTGTTCTGCATCCATTTCTCCAAGTCCCTTATACCGCTGCAGGGTAAATTCTCCCGTATGGGTTCTGCGGTAGCGCTCCAGCTCCTTTTCATCATATAGATACTGTTCTGCTCCCCGCTTTGGAATCACCTTAAACAGGGGCGGCATGGCAATAAACACATGTCCGTTATAAATAAGCTCCGGCATAAACCGGTATAAAAAGGTGAGAAGAAGGGTGTCGATATGGCTTCCATCCACATCGGCATCGGTCATAAGGATAATTTTATGATACCGCAGCTTTGAAATATCAAAATCATTGCCGTATCCTTCTGAAAAGCCGCAGCCAAAGGTATTGATCATGGTCTTGATCTCCGCATTGGCCAGAACCTTGTCCATAGAGGCCTTTTCTACGTTTAATATCTTTCCTCGGATCGGAAGTATAGCCTGATGCTGCCTGTTGCGGGCTGTTTTCGCAGAACCGCCCGCAGAATCTCCCTCTACGATAAAAATTTCACATTCTTTGGCGTCCCGGCTTTCACAGTTTGCCAGCTTCCCGTTGCTGTCAAAGGAAAACTTAGACTTGGAAAGCATGTTGGTTTTCGCCTTCTCTTCTGCTTTACGGATCTTTGCAGACTTTTCCGCACAGCCGATCACTGCTTTTAAGACTTCCAGATTTCGGTCAAAATATCGCTGCAGCTCATCTCCTGCCACAGTAAATACCGCCTTTGTGGCATCGGCGCTTGCAAGCTTTGTCTTAGTTTGTCCTTCGAAAATGGGATCCGGATGCTTTACTGCCACCACGGCTGTTAAACCGTTTCTCGTATCGGCTCCTGTAAAGTTGGCATCCTTTTCTTTTAAGATCCCCAGTTCTCTTGCATAGTTATTGATCATTTGAGTGAAGCGGGTCTTAAATCCAGCTAAGTGGGTTCCCCCTTCCTGGGTGAAAATATTGTTACAGAAGCCAAGGATATTCTCCTCAAAGGTATCCACAAACTGCAGGGAAGCCTCCACTTCAACCTTATCCAGGGTTCCCTTAAAATAAATCGGATCGTGAATTGCATCCTTCCCGGAATTTAACTCCCTTACATAAGCGATAATTCCATCCGGTTCATGATAAATGACGGTCTCCTCTTCTCCCTGCCTTTTGTTGACATAGGTGATATGAAGCTCCGGATTCAAATACGCGGTTTCATGAAGACGGCTTTTTAACCATTCTGCTTTAAAACGGATCCGTTCAAAAATCTCACTATCAGGCAGGAAGTTGATTTCTGTTCCTGTCTCCTTTGTTTTACCTAACGTGGGAAGCAGGCCATCCACCAGATCTACCGTTGGTATGCCCCGCTCATATTCGTCGTAATGAATCAGACCATTCTTATATATTTTAATTTTCATGTGGGCAGACAGGGCGTTCACAACCGAGGAACCGACTCCGTGCAGGCCGCCGCTGGTCTTGTAGGCGTCATTATCAAATTTACCGCCTGCATGAAGGGTAGACAGTACGACTCGCTCTGCCGATATTCCCTTTTTATGCATTTCTACCGGAATTCCTCGTCCAGCATCCTTTACGGTACAGGATCCATCTGCTTCCAGGGTGACCCATATCTGACTGCAGTAACCGGCAAGATGCTCGTCCACCGCATTATCTACAATCTCATAAATCAAATGGTTCAATCCCTTTGTCCCAACACTGCCTATATACATGCCCGGACGTTTTCGAACCGCCTCAAGGCCTTCCAATACGGTAATACTATCCGCATTATACTGTGCTTTTGCCATGTTACTCCTCCACATCTGGTATTATCATTTCCCATTATACAATGCCTTTTCCAGTTTTGGCAAGTTTCTGGCATTTATTTTGCTAAATTCATAAAAAAGTATTGAACTTTTCCAATACCCTATGCTATAATATAAAACGTATCAAATGAGATTGTGCAGATATAGTTCATTGGTAGAACATCAGCTTCCCAAGCTGAGGAGGCGGGTCCGATTCCCGTTATCTGCTTTAAACCTTTTATTTACAAGGAAAAAGAGGGCTTCCAAAATAATTTGGATAGTCCTCTTTTTTTGACTTGACACCACTTTGACACCACTTCTATTTTTTTATAGTATTTTTTCGATCTTTTTCATTTCCTCGGCTTTCGTATCTGGCAGTACATGCGAATATAAATCTGCAGTCATGGCAAGGCTGCTATGGCCTAAGATCACCTGCATGACCTTTAACGGAATTCCCTGTTCCAGGCCTCTTGTGGCAAATGTATGGCGTAAGGTATGCGGAGTTACCGGATCAAATTCTATACCATCTTTCTTGATCTTATTGGCGATTTTTTTCATGTCTACTCGGATCCCAGTATCCCAAAATGCTCCACCATCTTCATAAGTTAATACCATATTTTTTAGGTTATCTTCTTCTTTCCATTTTTCGCCCAGTTTTAACCGGTTTTCAAGCTGCCTATGCCTGATATTTTTCAGAAGTTCTTCTATATTATTAAGCATTGGTATATCTCTCCGGCTGCTCTCTGTCTTCGGGCTATCCTTGTACCGGCCCGATCCCTCACGAAGATATACCAGGGTCCCTGTTACATGGATCAGCTTATTCTTCCAATCTATATCGGACCATTGCAGGCCGGTTATCTCATTGACACGCATTCCCGTTGATAAAGCCATGACGTAAAAATCATAGTATACAGAGTCTTTTGCATATTTCAAAAATAATTTCTGCTCTTCCAGTGACATTACCCTTTTTTCACTATGACCCTTTTTCCTGTATTTGGGAAATACCAGAGCATCAGCCGGGTTATTTATTATTAGCTTATTCTTCTGTGCCTGATTAAACATTCCTGACAATATAACAAATACAAAATTAACCCTAGACTTGGAAAATCCCTTCTTGTAAAGATCATTAATGATTTTCTGTAAAACCTGCGGCTGAATATCTGTCACTTTTCTTTTGCCCAAGATCGGATTAATATAACTTGCGTAGGATTGCCTATAAGTCTGGATTGTTGAGGCTTTGCTCGTATTATTCTTATATTGCTCCAACCATGTTTCAAACCAGGCAGAAACCGTAATTTCTTTGGGCTTACAGAAAATTCCATGCTTCAACTCATATTTCATGTTATCCATCTTTTCCAGTAAGTCTTTGATATTAATATCATAAATGGTATACCGCTCTCCATCATACTGGAAACGGGCCATGTATCTGCCGTCTGAACGCAGGGTAATTCCTTTTGGTAACGTCTTCCCGTTCTTATCTACTGCCATTTTGTCTCACTCCTTTTTAGAAAGGCAGCAACTGGAAACACTATATGCTGCCCTTATTAACATTCTTCAACATCAAACTGCTTTTCCCAAAAATCCCATAGATAAATAATATACACAATCCAATGCTTCGTCATCCATCTCCATTAGGAGCTTTATTACTCTTTCAATACGCCACGGATTTTCTCGAAAGTGCTTTACTGGTTCCAAAGATCTATTAAGCTCTACCAATTCTTCCCTTGCTTCATAATAGCTATCTACCATGCGATTGTACTGCTCAACCGGCACAAGAATCATTTTCTGCATAATCTTCCCCCAATTCTTCCCGCTTACATTGAATGACCAGATCAATAAGTCCGTTACAACATTCCTGTAATTCCACGCTACGATCAGAATGCTCGACTTGTTTTAACCATAGAGGCCTAAGAGTTTCTAGTTCTTCTATACATAATCCAAATAACTGCTCAACCATTTTCCGGGCTAATCTATCTTCTTTATTCATTTCAAATCCCCCTGTTCTTCCTCTGGAAAATGGACAAGAGTATCTGCTACATCAGCATTAATATCGATGGTGCTTCTCAACTCTTCCAGACTCTTACTGAGATTTAAAACTATATCACCTATGATGCAAACCTTCACACCTGCATTGTCATAATAATGAGACAAGATTTTCCAGGTATCCATTTCCGATTTAACTTTTTCACAAAAATAGCTTTCATACAAATCATTAATCATAACTTGAGCTCTTTTTACCAAAGTCTCAATATTTGAAACTTTTTCATCAATGACTGCTTCTCTTACCATTTAAAAATCCTCTCCTTTACATTTCGGTTTGCAAAGGAAATATTCTATGCTATAATCAGAATATCCCCATTGCATTGGTGTGTGATCGGGTTATATTTTTTTATTAGCCCTGTGCGTTTGCCGACGCATGGGGTTTTTACTTTTGTGTGTGGTCCATATTGGGTGGCTTGCGTAGTCATCATTACTCCGAATCGGAAGCTCTAGTGAAATTATCTAAAACGATGGAAAACGCTTCCTTAATCTGTAATGCGGCAATTTGATTCATGTTTGCATCTGAAATGGCAGCAAGTATATTACCTATATCCGAAATATTCAACTTCCTGGAAATGTCCATGATGTTCATAGGCCTTTCTTGCTGTTCCTGTTCGTCTGCATATTCCAAAAACGCTTTTATACGTTTAAGCACTTTTGTTGTGCTGATCTGCATGACCATGCGAATGATTTCAATTCTAATTTGATCATTCTCCTTCTTGGCTTCGTGGCTTTCTATTATCACGTGGCTAATCTCCTTTCTTTCTGGCAGATTCTTTACCTGGCTATTGTTTGCCAAATTTGACACCTCTTCACCGGGATTGAATCCTTGCACCGTTCCGGTAATCTTCCTGGCTATTAGTTTTGCCGTTACTCACTCACAGGTATATTGACTGGAATTTCATAACCATTTCGGGGTTATCGGTGCTTTGTTGTTTCCCTTTACTGTAATTACAGCATAACCCTTTTCGGGTTATTTGTCAACCTTTTTATAATATATTTTTTATTATTTCTATGCTTTTTTGTTTGACTTATAACCGATATTAGGTTATAATCATAATATAAAGAACCAGGAGGAATTAAAATGTCAATTATATACCAAAGCAATGATCAAATTATCATTGAGATTAAAAAACTCATGTTAGAAAATAATGTATCTCAGAGAGAAATAGCTGAAAAGTTAAATATTACTCCTCAAGGTCTCACGAAGCTTCTTAATAAAAAAAACTTTGGTTTTGAGGATGCCAGTAAAATTCTCAATGCAATGGGTCATGTACTTATTTTGCAATTTGATAAACAATAGAAGAAATATGAGTGTTATTTACAACCAAGTTGGTAAATTGTAAATAGACTAAAGCAAAACTGCTATTGTAGTGGACCAGCTCTCATGCAGATTTTTTGGAATATAAGCATTTAGTGAAATATATATCAGACGAGAAAGAATAGGCCTAAAATGTTGTTCCAGATATGCTTATGGAATTCGTGTCTTTTATTTTTCTCATTCACATGTAAATAAAGAAAACCATTGCAACAATGCCTTAGATATGCTATATTGAAACTACAAAAGGAACAACCGCCCACAAGGGGTTGACCCGAATTAGGATAGAGAAGCCACCCGTACCGGTCAAGTATCAGGGTGGTTTTTCTTATGTATTGCTACTTACTAAACGTAAAAACGAACGTAAGTAATGCCAGAAGGAAAAGACCAAAGGTCATAAGATCTTTAAAGTCGAACTTCATCAGCATCACCCCCATTCTATCAAAGAATGAGGTCAACACACCCTGTAACACGATTGTTCCATGTCGCTATGGTAACATATCCCATTTCAATGTGCAATTACTTTTCTCCGTATAACTCTGCCGCCTTTTCACTATTTCCCTTCTGCAACGCCTCTGTGAGTTTTATACTTACTCCATATTCCGTTTTTCAGGGTTAACAACGGAATATTCCTATAAGCGCTTAAAACGGCAATATGTAAATGTGATCGGCCTTGGAAATCTTGCATCTGAGAACATCCTAAATCTGACAGTAAATTGTTATGGTTCTCAGCCATGACTTTTTAGTCCGAAACCGCCTGCGCTCTACCGGCCAATTTTGAGCTCGTTCCCTGGTACGAGCCAGAGGTGATCGGTACTTTATACGCACCCTTTCAACCCTAATGTTTTAAACTCGCCATCAAAGGCGAACGGAGGTATTTATTAAGTGAAGCCCCTTTAGTTTTCGCACACGAATGTGCAAACGGTGTTTTGACGGCTGAATTTACAGCTCTCCTAATTTGTTGCGACCGTCGCAATTCCTCCTGATGCGCTGCCTATGTGTAATATTTTCCTGTTTTGGCGTTTTATTCGCCTTGTAGTATTTCCCTATAGCCTTAATAATCGAAATACGGGGCCTTTCCTTGCTATAGACAGCGTCTTCCTTATAAGCACTCAGCGCAAAATTGCGTTCAGTGAATTCAATGGAATATTATAATGCTTTAATATCTTAACACATCAATTGCTCTTTTTTTGCAAATTCATATAATAGGACAGCTCAAAATTGAGCCGTCCAAAGTATCTACTGTCTATAACTCCCGGTTATCTTTTGTCATCTTCCGTTTCAGATGTAGGCTCCAAACCCGTCCGCTCAAAAAAATACTTCCTGGGAATCCTTCCAGGCCTGATTAAAAAACCTTTTGATTCTAATTCACTGTTTAGTTGTTTTATTATGTTGTATCCAGTACGTTCAGATACTTCCATGATTTCAGCAACTTCCGACGCTTTCATCATTAACTTACTCACGGATTAATCACTCCTTTTTTTCACTTTCTTTCTATTTATCAATATGCTACCACGAAAGGGTGGCAGCGAATTGACGTTCCCTTCTACCTGACTGTGCAAAATTGCGTTGTCCTTTATACAGCCGGCTTTTCGGCTCTATTATACTTGGATACTAGGAGTATTTGTCCTTAGTCAACTTTGGTACCAAATGTATTACTACGGAATTTTCCATGCTATTCAATTTGGCTTCCTACGAGGATATCACATAAATAGAATATCACATCACAGTCGAATTTTCGGCCCTGACCTGCTGCAGTCGATGTAACACCTCTTCCTCCAGTTTTATTTTATCGTCTTGTCGTAAGGTAACTATATGGGCCAATATGTCAGCATTATTGAATTGATGACGGTCTTATATGATTATCTCAATTTCAAATGCATTACTGGCAGCCGGATTTTCGGCCGTGAGATTTTCTGTACAAGCTGAAACTATTTCCTCCTGGTGTTTTGCTATGTAGCTAAATGCCTCAACAGTCGTTGCCCTATCGAATATGCCGGGCTGACTTTTGGGCCCGTACCTCTAGGTACAGCCCGTGGACCTTTCCCAGCCCTAATAATTCACAGTATCGGCAGCAGAATTTTCCGCCACGAGAATACCGAACATTGCAACATTAATTCCCGAACGTTGCATTCCAGTGTTGCTCACAAAGTGAACGTCTTTAATACCGAATCTAACAAAGCAAAGGCATACACCACTGAAAATTCAAGGATTTAAGCTGTTTTCATAAAATACTCTAAAAGATATTGTTCTTTTGAGTTGTTTTTCAAAAGTACTAAATACTAAGATAATTTTAAGGCTGCCCTTTGGTATGCGTTTGCATTACTGGCAATCCCTGACGTTTCTATATCATTTGGATTTCCTGGATATGCTAAGTAGCCTTCGTCCCAGTTGTAAAAGTACCTGTCAAGATCATACAGCCAGAGCTCATAAAGCAAGGCATTATTCCCCTGCAGCACACTCCTCATCGTCTGATCTGAATACCTTTTATTTAAAAAGATTGCTTGGTTACGCATATTTTCCAATGCCTGGAGCTTCTTTAAAATCATTTCCCATTCGTCAGCATTCTTCCCCTTTGGCTTCGGATAATTGTCATAATGAAACGGACCTTTTAAAATAATTCCATTATTTGCAGCAAGACGCTGCATTCTATATTTTATGTATTTGCTTCCACCCTTTGTAGAATGTGTAAGGCCCCTATAAATCGAATACGGAAGGCATTCCCGGCATAATAGCCTTTCAGCATACAGATAGAGCTTTTCACGCCTGCTGCCGCATTTAGGGCAACATAAAAAAGGCTTTTCTCCAAATCCAGTTTTTTGATATGTTATTTTTACATGGAATGGCTGATCGTCAATGGAAAGATATGCATTAGATTGATCTGTTCCTGGGTACTCCGATCCTTTTATAACTTCCATCACATCTTTTACATCAATGTAATGCATATCTTCCTCCTTTTCCCAATTTAATGGGAATTTTTATTTTCTCCCTACTTTCATTTCATCTCGCCCTTATCTATTACCAGATTGTCTGCCGGGTAGTTTTCTATGTATTTTTCCAGGTCACTTCCACGAATCTTTCTACGACCCAAATTTAAAACCGGAAGCCGCCCATTGGTAATTTCCCTGTTTACAAAATCCTTATTTACCATCAAGAGTTCTGCGGCCTCTCGAACTGTGTACAGCGGCTTATATGGCTCTACCATCTTTCTTACCTCCACTTTTACTGTTTTTATTTGTTACTTTATCTTCATAGCTTTAGACTTTCATTTCTAAATAGAGATTAATTGGTGGTAGTCTCCCTGTTACTTTTAATTCGTTCATGTGTCCTCCTTTTTTATTTTTCTGCCATTACTTCCAACAACCATATTTTCCCGACTGGAAATCTTTCAATGTGTGATTTCCAATGAGTGAACGTACTAAGCGGAACTCCGATCTTATTAGCTAGCTGCGCATTGGTGAGTTTGTGCTTGATTTTTACCGTGGCAATAAGTATTCTTAATTCTTCTGCTCGTTGTGCTGAGTGGCTTTTTTCCATTGTGATTTTCTCCTTATTTATTATACTTTTTACCTTTCATACAAGATGAAAAGAGTTTATTACAAAGGAATTGTACCACTATATTTTTATTTACTTAAGCCTCAAATCTAAGGGATGCCCTTTCCGTTGCACTGGTCCATGTCTGATTAAATCTATCCACGCCGGTTCCTCTTATTCCCATGCTATAGATTTCTTCTGTCTCAGAGAGGAATGGTCGTAGCTTTCTTGTATTACTAGGTTTGCGTAGTTCTCGTAGTGCCTTATTTTGATCTCGCCGAATAGCTTCACGCCAGACCCCAAAAGATTCCCCGATTGCATCTAAAGTCATATTATCCTGGAATCTTTTACGGATAACTTCCGGCTGTCGCCCTGGCAAACCATCTACACACTCCCACAGTACTGCAGAAAGATGCTCCTGCTGCAACCGTTCAAGCGTTTCCTCTTCCATATCTTCAGCCGATGGAATACTGTCACCCGTTGAGAACCCTTCCTCTTCAAATCCCTTTATAGGGGCGTCCAGGCTTACCAAATTCTCCATACAGGCATTCTTATGGATATCTCTTACCTGATCTATACTTAAGCCCATAGAAGCGGCTATTTCGGCTTCTGAAGGTTCACGACCATATTCTTTCACAAAGGAATCACGGAACCGGTTATACTTCCGTAATCTTGCCTGGCTTTGATAAGAAATCCGCAGACTACTAGAGTTTTTTTCTATGTATCTCCCCATGGCCTGTCTAATCCATTTTTCCGCATAGGTAAGAAATTTATATCCAGTGTTCGGATCATAACCGTCAATGGCATCGTACAAAGCAAGATACCCCTCCTGCTCCAAATCCTCTATTTCTTCCCGTCCCCGATACTTCCAGGCAATAGAGCTAATAAAGGCTTTTACCTGCTCATACAGGACAAGCATATTTCCCTCCGGGTCTATACCAGTCTTGATTCTGATCACAAGTTCCTCGTTGGTCATATCCTGTTGCCTCCTCGCTTCCAATATGCTTTAATGTCATCTTGCATTCATTCGGACACCCTCTACATAACACTTCTATTTTCCCTTAGTTTTTCCAGATTCATCTTTAGCAGTTTCATTCTTATCTCTGAGGCTCAATAATTTGACTTCCACTCCATACTTATCACCGATGATCCTTCCAAGGGCTTCAAATGCTTTCCAGGGATCGAGCGTACCAACAGTGGTTATTGTATCTTTCATAATATCACCTTGCTTTCTTGTAATTCATCTTATATTTTACAAACCCGGCTCCCTTTTAGAGTGGAGTTCTCCACCCTTGAAAGTGGTTAATACAGCCGCATTTTCGGCTCTATTTTTGTGTTTCTGATTATGCTTTTTCTATCCATTATGTATCAACTTCTTTAATTCTTCCGTGGTTAGGCCCTCATAAGGATTTGTAGTCTTAACCTCTCCAGATAATTCCACATTCTGCTTTTCTCTCCAGACCTCCGGCCTCCGGTTCTTTAACCAAAATATCTGTGCCGTAGTATCCGGTGCAACCTCTTTCACCGTAGTGGTGACTCTTTTACCCGGTCCGTCCTCAGTCTCATATTCTTCTGTCTTAACTTCTTTGTATTGATATCCAAGCGCACGTTTTAATAATGCATTTTCTACTTGTATATCAATTACTTCTTTACCCCTTTTTAGGGCTGCCGAAAGTGCTGAATACTTATCACGCCATACACGCAATGTAGAATATGCTACGCCTAAATTATGAGCAATCTGTTCATCTGTCAGTCCATCACGTGCCCATGCTTCAATTAGTAGCAATCCCTCAGGCGTAAGCCAATATTCATATTTTGCTATTAATCTCACCTCCTTTACTAGCCAGATTATGTGGCTTGCTACTGGTAGAATAAATTCCAAGCTCTTTGGCAATCTATGCGCAATCGTAAAACCAGTAAATTGTTATGGCTCTCAGCCATGACTTTTTTTAGGTCCAGATAATCTGTTTTGCCATGTCCACTGATACTTCATGATCAATGGTTCTTCCCCCGTTTTCTAAATTTTTAGAAACCGTGAAATAATCTACTCCATCAGTAAATCCATAAGCTGACGTGTTTTTAAACCAATCAGCATATCTACTCTTAATTTCAAAATCCTCTGAATTGTTTCGTTCAATAAAATACCTCCTTTTGGTTGCTTCCATATTCTTCCAGTCTTATAATGTACTTACAGGCCGTGCAGGGCCGAGTATGAAAGAAAGGGGAAAAACTCATGTCGAATAAATTTGATAAATATCTTGCCACTCAACAAAGACTTGCTGAGTTCGGAACATTAAATAGTAAATTAGCAGAAACTTTTGCTTCTATAACCCGACTTTATCAGCAACCAATTTTAGATATACAGCGACAACTTGTATCACCAAAATTTCCTTATTACGAAAAGGCTGCATGGGTGATAGAGGACATGTTTAAGTTAAAGAACAGTAGCCTATCTCCTGCGTTTCACAAATCAATGTTTAGCAACGATATTCAGCGGCAACTGAAAACCATAAAAGGCAGTCTCTCTTCTCTTACTCCAATTCTTGAAATGGTGACTGTCCACAAAAACTACGTGTTAGTTCCTGAATCTTTGATTCCTGACGATTTCTCTTATGAAGAAGTTGCTGACGATTCGTTATATGAATCTGATGAAATTACAGAAACCACTGTTCCCGTAAAAAGATTATCCTTTTCCGACTCGCTTACCATCATTCAAATGCTGTTTGGCTTACTGGCTTGGATAATTTCATTCATTCAAACAAATCAAAGCTCTTTGGAAGAACAGAAAAACCATAATGAGCGGATTGCAATTGAGACAGAACGAAATATGATACTCCAAAATGGGTTTGAAGACATCGTGAAAAATCTTGCACCTATTTATAATAAGCTTGAAGAAATCGAAGATGCGCTTCCAAAAAACGATTCTCTTGCTCCATCCGCTGATTATCCTGCCTCATGTGCTGAATCAAGTCGTCCCATAGAAGCTGATGAGCCTGACGATTCTGATATGCTCCATAAAGCTGATTAAACGATAGAAGCGTTATTGCTATCCATATTGCAATGATGCTTCTTTTTGTTTCTTTGCTCACTTTCATCGCTTCCTTTCAAAGTACCTCTAAATACGCACACACCGCTAATATCAGACCGCAGCTCGCAACAAATATAATTCTTGGCATTATGTACTTCACTATTTCAAGGGCCAGTGATGGGCTGTGGTCGGCGTAATCGTCTAGGGGGTTGGGGATTTGCATGGCTTGTCCTCATTCTACCCTCTATATATTGGGGAATATGTTTTATTAGCTACCTGTCATTACCTCCAAGGACATAGTATGTATAGGTAGGAAATTATGCGTAACCTTTTGTACAATCAACCGCCGGTTCAAACTGATATCATCTATGCTTCCATAAAAGCTATTTCCTGCACGTATCCTTAAATCTCCAAAACATTCTAATTCCAATGTTTCTTCTTCATGGTTATAAACTTCTAACATTTTATTGGCTTGATCTTGTGCTTTTGCTGCATTATCAATACTGGAGGATATTTCAAAAAGCTGAAGAATACCATACTTTTTTGCTGACTCCGGGTCTATTGCAGATCTGATATCAATCTGACCTGCTGATTCATCACCCCAGCCAATCTTTATGAGATTATAAAAATCACCATCAATGGATTTCTTCCAAGTGTACCCAGTACACAAGCTATCATCACCCAGCACCAAAGGAAGTTGTAAATTACGCATGTTCCAGAGGCATATAGAACCGTATTCATCACGTAAGCAGAATAAATCATGCACTTCCATTCCACGGTACGTCTTATATATTGACTCTATGACCTGATCTAACCACGACTTATCCATGACAGCTATAGGATCAAGAATATATCCCGGATCTTCCACTGTTCCGACTGACAACGAAAGATATGTGCACATATTCTGAACTAGGTTTTTAAGTGTACCATTTTCAAGGACAATAATTGCTTTTGTTTTTGTATAACGGAGCTGATCATAAGCCTTGAATTTTACAATTCCACCCTGGCTTCCTGATACTGTAAATATTCTCCCCATAAAAATACCATAGGCCCCATTGTTATCTGATAATCGAACAATATCACCATTTTCTACAATTAACCCATCACTGATATAAGAAACATCTAAGCTACCTGCTCCATTGTTTAGAGCCTCGCTCCATGAAAGTTCTGTACAGCTTCCAGTTATATCATAAATCTGACCATGTGTTTTTACTAATAATTCCATTTCTAATACTCTCCGCTATTAATTAGAAAAGGTTTTCCTGTTATTTCCAATATGTAG
>Ga0213828_1001872_pt1 | contig 16270 bp, 16 predicted proteins | sample MC6MC0897MG_FD_180664 | JGI IMG/M metagenome (GOLD analysis project Ga0213828, IMG submission 180664) | Enriched soil aggregate microbial communities from Iowa State University, Ames, United States - MC6-MC0897-MG | ecosystem: Environmental > Terrestrial > Soil > Unclassified | place: USA: Iowa... | reverse complement strand
TTATTAATAATTAGTATTTAAAAAACTAATTACCATACCCCCTTCTGTCAACGATTCAAGGGTCACATCCAGCCTAGTGGCCCTTGGATTTTTCCTCCTATTATGCAAAAAAGAAAAGCAACCGACTAATTTTAGCTCGGTTGCTCAATGATTATTAAACTATTCTTGAATAGCTGCTTCTAACGCAACAAGCATCATGTCATTGAATGTTGTTTGACGTTCTTCTGATGTTGTTACTTCACCAGTTAGAATGTGGTCACTTACTGTTAGAACAGAAAGTGCTTTACGGCCAAATTTTGCTGCTAATGTGTAAAGAGCTGCTGATTCCATTTCTACTGCTAGTACGCCGTATTGTGCTAATTTTTCATTTTGATGCTCGTCTGAGTAGAACAAATCTGCTGTGAAGATATTCCCAACTTGTAAGTTAAGTCCTGCATCTTTACCTGCGTTGTAAGCTTTTAATAATAGGTCAAAGTCAGCGATTGGTGCGAAGTCAATTGCACCGCCCCAAATAATTTGGTTCATACGTGTATCAGATGTTGCTGCTTGCGCTAAAATCACGTCACGCACTTTCACATCTTTTTGAATTGCACCACAAGTACCTACACGAATTAATTTTTGAACATCATATTCTTGCATTAATTCTGTTACATAGATAGAAATAGATGGCACACCCATACCAGTTCCTTGTACAGAAATACGTTTGCCTTTATACGTACCTGTATAACCAAACATATTACGTACCTCGTTGTAGCAAGTTACATCTTCTAAAAATGTTTCCGCGATGTATTTTGCACGAAGTGGATCTCCTGGAAGTAAAATTGTGTCAGCGATTTCACCTTTTTTTGCATTAATATGAACACTCATACTGCAATCCCTCTTTTCTGTCAGTTATCACTATAAATAATACTGTGTTTCTGACATTTACGCAATGCTAGACGTCTAGCAACTGAAAAATTATTTATAGTTTTCATACAATTATGCCTGTTCCTCATATTGCGTCCACAAAGTATCAAAGGCTTCGATTGTTAGATTTTCCGTAGCATAGGATTCAATGTAGTCAGATAGCTCATTAAAGTCTGTGCTTTGCTTTGGAAAATTATGCTCATGAAACATTTCCTCGGCAAACCGTACCTTAAGGTCCGACCAGTCGCCCCCACGATATGTTAGGACATATAAATAAAAACTTTTTTTCATCACACAATTTCCCCTTTTTTGCATTTACTTTTCGATAGTGTATCAAAAAAAACGGAATTCGTCATAATTTCCACCACTAAGATATATTACCTATTCATGATTTTAGAACTATTTCCTTGGACAATCCTGACTTTTGTCACAGTCGTTTTTATCTGAAAAATTTTAATTTTTAGAAAAAATAATAGAAATATCTAGTAAAATAAGATAAAATTGAAATCGATTACTTAAAAAAATAGGAAGGTGATGGCGATGAAAAAGACTAAAAAAACTCATATTGTAGCAAAAAAACGCCCTTCTCTCTTTATTTTTAGCTTTTTTAAGAAAAAGAAAGCTTCTAAACAAGAGGAATCCGGGATCAATCCCCCTCCTATTAAAGAAAAACGACAACGTTTTTACCATTTAATTCGAGGCAAAGTGCTTATTATGTTCGCACTTCTTATTGTAATTAACGGTGTCATGGGTATATTGTCTTATGTCAATATACAGAAACTTCAGCAGGAGATGGAAGATTTCACTAAGAAAAATGTCTTAGAGCAGTTAACTGTCAACCAACTTGCGTATGAGATAGCAAGACTGACAAATTTGGAACAAAGCTACTTAATTACAGGTAATGGCATTTATTCTACTTCTTATCATTTAAAAATTGATACCATTAATAAAAAATTAACGGCATTAAATGAACAATTTCAGGATCGACAAGTAGAGCTTGGCCATATGCAGGCCATTGAACAATATTATAAAAATTACCTTGATTATTCAAAAAAAGTAATGACCATGCGTGATGAACTTGGTCTTGAGCAAGCCCGTAAGCTTATGATGGGTGCTACTGGAGAAACAATGAAAACGCATATAGATAATAATATTGAATCCATTAATATGGTGATGGATGATTCGAATAAAGCAAAGTTAGACAAGCTTAATCAGCAAGTTAATCTTTCTATCACTACATTCTTTATCGTATCCATTGTAGGCTTTTTAGCTATCATAATTTTTGGTTTTATGTTGTTTAAATCTTTGAAGCGTAATACGCAGGCGATTAACGACTCCATTCTTGATATTGCTCAGGCAGGAGGCGATTTGACTAGACGTGTGAAAGTACGAAATCGCGATGAATTTTCTATTATTGCAGCATCCACAAATACGTTAATCGAGTCAATCTCCAATTTAATTCGACGTGTGAGTGAACTGGCTGATCATGTTTCGAGTAGTAGTCAGGAACTAATGTCTTTAGCAGATGAAAATGCTCGTACCATTCAAGATATTGCAGATGCGACAGCTGATATTGCAAGTGATAGTGATAACACGATTTCCAGTATGAATAGTGCGCAACAAAAAATGAGCGACTTAGAACATTCTATGCATCAATTAAACGAACAAGCCAGTGCCGTACATCGTGCCTCTGTAGCCATGCAGCAAGCAGCCGATGAAGGAAGCCGTTCTGTGGAACAATCTTCGCTCGTCATGCAATCCATCGAAGAAACAATGGCCTCCACTACCTCCACGGTAGAGGCATTAGGTCGTAAATCTGCTGACATTACATCGATAATTGGTACGATTACAGCCATTTCCGAGCAAACAAATCTACTAGCTTTAAATGCAGCCATTGAAGCGGCCCGCGCTGGTGAACATGGACGAGGCTTTGCGGTTGTAGCGGATGAGGTTCGTAAACTAGCAGAGCAATCTCAAAGTGCTGCAAAGGAAGTAACAGCCATTGTGACATCTATTCAAGAAGAAGTCACATCCATCATTGCCCAAAATCATGAGGGAGTCACTACTGTCATCCGAGGCGTTGAAGTGACCAATGAAACCAACCAATCCTTGGCCAATATTTTAGCCCATACACAAGAAACAACAACGATTATTGCAGCTATGGTAGATAAAATTACGACAACACTGGACTTTAGCAATGCCGTAGCAAGTGACTTCATTCACGTCAATGCCTATGCAGAACAATCCGCGGCCAACACCGTGACATCCGCCGCTGCAGCCACACAGGGCTCCGCTTCCATGCAGGAAATCAACGCAGCAGCCACTGAACTTGCCCAACAAGCAGACAGCCTGCGTAATCTAGTGAGTGAGTTTAAAGTTTGAGTTTTTTCTAGAGGTTATTGCAAATTTATGGGGGATCCTTTAATTGGAGGGATTCCTTTTTTTGTGGGGAAACCTTGGGGGCTATCCATCAGCTCGTTTTATCCGTCAGTTTTTGGGTTTTATCCGTCACTTTTAGATCTCTATCCATCACTTTTCACTTTCTATCCACCACTAAGGGGAAAACCCAAAAAAAAAAAACCTAGCAAGATTGCTCTTGCTAGGTTTCTTTATTTAAATAATGGTAGAAAGTTGCCGTAGCCTTCTTTTTCTAAATCTTCTTTTGCCACGAAGCGCAGGGATGCTGAGTTAATGCAGTAGCGTAAGCCTCCCAATTCACTTGGGCCGTCTGGGAAGACATGTCCTAAATGGGAATCCGCTTCTTTGCTGCGTACCTCTACCCGACGCATACCGTGGGTTGTATCGAAGTGTTCTGTCACTTCTTCTTTTTGGATAGGCTTGGCAAATGCTGGCCAGCCACAGCCAGAGTTGTATTTATCCAGAGAGCTGAATAATGGTTTCCCAGAGACTATATCTACATAAATGCCCTCTTCAAAATGCTCATCGTATTCATTGCGGAATGGTGGCTCTGTGCCATTTTCCTGAGTCACATAATATTGTAAGTCTGTTAATTCTTTTAAACGTTGTTCTTTATTCATGTTTGTTCCCCCAGTGATGCTCTTGATACGCTCGGCGACCACTGCCAATCGAATAGCGTTCATAGTGCATTGGATTTTTCTTATAATAATATTGGTGATAGTCTTCAGCCCGGTAAAACGTGCTGGCTGGTAGGATTTTCACCATTATTGGTTTATCAAATTTTCCAGAGGCTTCTAAATCCGCCTTTGATTGTTCTGCTATCTGACGTTGTTCTTCATTATGATAATAAATGGCCGTTGTGTAGGATTCCCCTCGATCATAAAACTGGCCGCCTGCATCTGTTGGGTCTATCAGGGTCCAATAGATCGATAGTAATTGCTCATAACTATAAAGGGCATCCTCGAATACGATTTGTACGGCTTCTACATGGCCAGTTGTTTCCGAACAAACTTGCTCATAGGTTGGATTGACAACATGTCCTCCTGTATAGCCTGATAGCACCGATTCAATGCCGGGTGTTTCGTCAAAGGGCTTGACCATACACCAAAAACAGCCTCCCGCAAATGTTGCATATTGCTTTGTCATTCATTTCACTCCTTATTCACCTGGAACTATAATTTCTAATAAAATTTTGTCATTTGGTAAGTCCAATTCTTTGGCACGGACGCGTGATCCAGATGCAATGTTAATGCGCGATAAATCAATATAGATTTCTGCTTTATTCGGATTCACGGTAATCCATGATGGGAATTCCACCGAATCCCGCATAATTTTCATGGTCGTCTCCGGTGGAATGTTTAATAACCCTACATTCATACCTGTCTGCTTTAAGATAATATTGCCCTTGTCATCCACAATGGGTTCAAAATTCATGGAAATCGGGATTTCCGTATAAAACACCGTGAGTTTACTTCGTAATTGAATATCATCACCGATTGTAAAATCAAGCGGTAAAGGTGAGCCCTTCGCTGCATCCTTTAAATACTTTTTCGATATCGATTCTAATTCCTTTGTTGTGGTTTGCACAACGAGTACATTCCCTTTGCTTTCACTTTCACCTGCTGAACTCTTCGCAACATTAACTCCATCTACTGGTCTAGTTGCTAAAAAAACGACGAGGAGGATTGCAAAAAGTACTGTGCCCGCTAAGGCGAAAAACGCGACTTTCCATTTATTCATTTTGTCACTCCTCGAAGCCTATTGCCTTGTTAATCTTTTCTTCCATACCACATTGCTCCATTGCTGCTAGTATACGCTCTGTCATTTTGTCATATCCTTTTGCATTCGGGTGGAAAAAATCTGTATGATAGACGAGCTCTTCATTTGAATCAAACAAATCTTCCACTGATACGTAGCAAGCATTTGAATCTTCACTCGCTACTTCTTCAATTACATTATTCCATTCTGTGATAATCGTATCAAATTCATTCGCCTCATTGGTCACGATAGAAAATGGATTATAGAAACCAATGAGTAAGATGGGCACTGTCGGATTTTTAGCGCGAATCCCTGCAATGATTTTGCTGTAACGTTTTTTATAAGTCAGCAATTCTTTATCAAATGCATCACGCTTCAAATTAAACAAATCCTGTCTAACAACCTTCATGACATCATTGCCACCCATTGTTAAAGAAATGAGCTGTGCTTGCTGCAACTCTTCATCATAATGCCCTTTTTTCACTAATTTTAGTAGTTGATCACTACGTCTGCCTCGTTTGCCACGATTATCAACATCTACCTCCGAAATCGAGGGCCACGTAAGCAATGAATCTGCTAATCTTCCTACATAACCGTCTTGACTATATTCATCACCGACACCATCTGTTAATGAGTCTCCCAGTGCCAAGTAATGCAGTTGCTTTGCATTTTCTTCATCAATTTGCGATAAATCGTCTGCTGCTGGCTCAAAAAAATGTTCAAAAATTTGCGTCAACATATTCTTGGAGGTTTTTTCCTCTTCTATTGTTTGTTGCTCATCCTGCGTCATCTCTTGCTCCGTTCCTATTTGCTCACCGTCAGGCTCTGCTTGAGGATTCGGTTCATCGATTGATATTGCACAACCACTTAGTACTAAGACGGTCAAACATGACAACAAAAATCGCCAAATGTCCATTTGACCACCTTCCATCCCTTTCTGTTACTTCTATTATAGAATAGTTCATACCCCAATGAAAAGTGACTTACCCTCAGTTCACCATAATTTTGTGCTCTTACCAAATTTCCTCACTTCGCTATGGTGGCAAACCAATCAAATTGGATGTGAATCCACTCGATAATACTGCCCATATGATTATAAATCGTGTAAAAACGCTCAAACATCCAGCCAAAGCGATCGACATGCAAAGGATTCCACTCTATATTGTTTTCTAAAATAAAAAAGCCACTACATTTACTTATGTAGTAGCTCCTCACTATTATTCTGCAAAATAAATAAATCCGATGGCACCAGGTCCTGTATGTGTCGAGATAATCGGAGATGTGAAGGCAATTTCTACCTCATCAAAACCAGTACCTTCGATTAACTCTTTTAATGGGTTGCCCATCGTGATGAGACCATCTGCATGAGAAATCCCAACGGCTTTGACTGTTTTCCCAGCCGTATCTGCTTGGAATTGTTTAAATAGGTAATTGACTACTTGTTTATGGCTACGTACTTTAGAAACAGGATTGTAAACGCCGCCTTCTAAGTTAGCAATGACTTTGATGTTGAGCAATGAACCGATAAAACCCGTTCCTTTACCAATTCGACCACCTTTAATTAAATTTTCGAGTGTATCTACTATCACATACAAATGTGTGTTTTCACGTACTTTGTCCAGGCGTGCCACGATGTCCTCGACCGTTGCTCCTGCATCACGCATTTTAATAGCCTCACGTAGCTGAATAGCTAACCCAATAGCAATAAAGCGCGAGTCAATCACTGTCACATCAGCGTCAGTCATTTGAGCAGCTTGTCGTGCTGACTCCACTGTACCACTCATGCCACCTGTCATATGGATCGAGATAATTTGATCGCCATCTTTGCCCAGTTCATCATATAATTCCTTAAATTTCCCTGGGGCAGGCTGTGAACTTTTCGGTAAATTTTTGGCAGTTTTCATTAAGCCTAAAAAAGGTTGCGGGTCTAAGTCCACACCATCTATATATGTTTCACCATCAATTTGAATTGTTAAAGGCACGATATGTATACCATGCTGTGCTACTTCTTCTTTTGTTAAATCACAAGTTGAGTCCGTTACTATATGAATTCGTCCCACTTCGACACATCCTTTTACTTCATTAAAATTTATTATATAGACTAATGAATCATTATGTAAACATGACATTTGTCATTAGGCAAAACCTTGACCTATCTGGATTGTAAACGCTACCTTTGATACTATAGCGTTTCCTTTACCTCTTGTCTATCAATGCCCCTAAAAGAATATGACAGCCTTATGACATTTTTGATATGAAATATATGACAAATGTAAATGTTCATGTATAAATTATTGGGGTATAGTAAATGTATGAACGAAAGGAGTGTTTTAAATGATTGATTCATTTGATTATAAATCTTGGAAGGAAGAGCTGTGGAATGCCATTACACACGGTATTGGTTTTATTGTAAGTATTCCAGCATTGGTTGTTTTACTACTAACAGCTGTACAAACAGGAAATGCCCTACATATTACTACTTTTAGTATTTTTGGTGCCTCTGTCATCATCCTGTTTTTAATGTCTACATTGCTACACAGTATGCCAGAAAAATATAAACACTTTTTCGCTATTTTGGACCACTCGTCCATTTATATTTTAATTGCCGGTACGTATACGCCGTTTTTATTAATTGCCGTAGGTGGCTCTTTAGGCATTACATTATTAAGTATTATTTGGTCACTCGCAGTACTGGGGGTTCTGTTTAAATGTTTCTTCATCAATCGCTTTGAAGTACTATCTTTAATATTTTATATTGGCATGGGCTGGTTAATTATTTTTGCTATTAAGCCTGTTTATCTATACTTAGGATTTTACGGTTTTGCTTTACTACTAGCAGGAGGGTTGTTCTATACGATTGGAGCCATCTTTTATGCGTGGCGCTCTCTCCCTTATAACCATGCAATATGGCATCTTTTTGTGTTAGCTGGCTGTGCCTCCATGTACGCTTGTGTATACTTCTATTTATAAAAAAATCGCTCCCTTTTAGAGGAGCGATTTCCTAATTTATTTTAGTCATTTCATTAGTTCTTTCCTTAATAATTGAATCGCATGGATTACCGCTCGCTCATTTTCATCATGATTCAATTTATTTTTCGCGTGAAGTAATACTGGCCTTAAGGATTCAACGGAACGCCCAAATTCATTCATCCACTCATAGCGAGGAACCATCCAAGTATGGAAATGGTGTGTAGTATCTTCATTGTAAAAGTAATAAACATAATCAATACCCAATACTTCCCTTTGAGCTTTTCTGATTCTTGTTAGGAGTTGGATGTAGTCCATCTTTTCTTCATTGTTTAATTCGTCAAAGCAATGAATATGACGTTTGGAAGCTAGTATAATTAAACCTTTTATTGGATATGCAACATCTTGATGTGCGTGAAAAAAATCAGTTTCTATGACGATGCCTCCGGCAGGTTCTATCTGTCTACTTGTGATCTCACAGCTCAAACAATCAACATTTACAGTTTCTCCGCTTGATAAACTTATTTTTCGCATCCTATCCCCCTAAACGAAAAATAAGCACAGTCCCTAAAACCGTACTTATTCTTCATGCTATTTTCGTTCAAAAATTTGATATTGGAAAGTATAGCCTTCTGATGCTGTTTCAGGCTGTTCTGCAGAAACCTCTACAAAATCCTCTTCATAGCTTGGGAAATATGTATCTCCCTGAAAAGAATGATTGATTTTTGTAATGTATAAGCGATCTGCCATTTCCATGGATAAACGGAAAATTTGCTCACCACCAATAATCATGATTTCTGGAACATCCCCAGCTAATGCTAATGCTCCCTCTAAACTTGTCACTGTTTCAATGCCTTCTGCACGATAATTTTCATCCCGTGTAATGACAATATTGCGACGTCCTGGGAGTGGTCGACCAATGGATTCAAACGTTTTTCGTCCCATAATCATTGGCTTGCTCATTGTTTTATTTTTGAAATACTGCAAATCTCCTGGTAAATGCCACGGCATTCCGTTATTATAACCAATTACATGGTTGTCATCATGTGCCACAATTAAAGAAATCATACTGTCCCTCCAAATACTTTCTTCCCTTTTATTATAAACACAATTCGTTGATTTCACCTCATTTATGAAAGAATTTTCTTTTTCTAAAATTAAATCCTAGTAAAATTATATGAATAGTTTATAATATAAGTAACAAACGTCACGATAAAGGAATGATGAGGATGACTACTTTAAGAAAAGAAGCTGTTCATTATATTCAAGCTCAACATGTTGCTACACCTTACTATCAAGTCACACCACAGGAAGCTCGTGCCATGCGTGCGGTTACGCAATGGCAGTCACCGCAGCAACCAAAACTAGCGTCGATTAAGGATCAAAAAATCACCGTGCGTGATGGTGCCCAAATTACACTTCGTCTATATACACCGATCTTTGACCAACCATTACCTGTCATTGTTTATTACCATGGCGGTGGCTGGGTATATGGCAATTTAGAGTCTGTTGATGCAGGTTGTCAGCTATTAGCAAACCAAGCACAAGCCATTGTCGTTTCAGTGGATTATCGTTTGGCCCCAGAATATCCTTTTCCGATCCCATTGCATGATGCCTACGATAGCTTAGTATGGGTGCATGACCATATTGAAGCATTTGGTGGCGATGCTACTCGGTTGACAGTTGCTGGGGACAGTGCTGGCGGTAATTTAGCAACTGTAGTGGCCTATTTAGCTTCTACTTCAGGTGGACCGAATTTGCAAGCTCAAGTGCTCATTTATCCCGTTACCAATGTGGATTTTACGACGGTTTCCTATCAGGCTTATGGTGAAAATTTCGGCTTAGATAAACAAGGTATGCAGTGGTTTTCTCAACACTATACTGACGAATCAAACTATATAAACCCGTTCGTCTCTCCCTTACAGCTTAAGGATGTAAGTCATATGCCTAAAACCATAATCATCGCGGCTGAGGCAGATGTTCTCTTTGACGAAGGTTTAAGCTATGCCCACATGCTGACGACTGCTGGGGTAGCTGTGGAGCATATTACAATGTCTGGTTTAATCCATAGCTACTTTAGTAAGATGAATTATTTTGAAGATGCGACTATCGAAACGGTGGCAATAATTGCTGAATTCCTGAAATAAGTTTGGCTATCCCATTCAAACAGTGCGATAATAAAGCAAAACGTTTTTTAAAGGATGACAACATGACAAATACAATTGCACTACAACTAAAACAGCCTTTTGCTGATCAATTAAAAAAAGGCTATCCACTAATTGCAAAAGATGCCGTTGATGTACGACAACTGCCTTCTCAGCAAGGGACACTACTCAAGCTGATGGATCATCATAACCGTTTTATTGGTACAGGTTACTACGGTATTCAAAATAAAGGAATTGGCTGGATGCTAACGACTGATGTAAATGAAACTATCGATAAAGATTTTTTCATTAAAAAGTTCAAAAAAGCAATACAGCTTCGTGAAGCATTCTTCCAGGATGAAAATACAACTGCTTTCCGTGTTTTCAATGGCGAGGGCGATGGCATCGGTGGTCTAACTATCGACTTTTTTAATGGCTACTATATGGTGAGCTGGTATAGCGAAGGCATTTACTCATTAAAAGAAGTTGTTTATGAGGCGCTAGCTGAAACCGTCAACTACCAAGCCATTTATGAGAAAAAACGATTTGATAGTAAAGGGCAATATATTGAACAGGATGATTTTGTCATGGGTACCCCAGGCGAATTTCCGATCATGGTGAAGGAAAATGGAATGACATACGCAGTCCATTTAAACGATGGTGCCATGACAGGAATTTTTCTTGATCAACGAGAAGTGCGATTAGCTATCCGTGAGCGCTATGCGAACAAAACAAATATGCTTAATACATTTTCCTATACAGGCGCATTTTCTGTAGCAGCCGCACTTGGAGGAGCCCTAAAAACAACGAGTGTCGATGTAGCGAAGCGAAGTCTAGCTAAAACGATTGAGCAATTTAGTGTCAATCAAATTGATTACGAAGCGCAGGATATTAAAGTAATGGACGTTTTTCACTATTTTAAATATGCACAGCGTCACGAATTAAAATTTGACCTTGTTGTGTTAGATCCACCAAGCTTTGCCCGTACAAAGCAAATGACGTTCTCCACGGCGAAGGACTACCCTAAATTACTGAAGGATACTATTGCGATTACAGCAAAAAATGGTGTGATTGTTGCTTCTACAAACAATGCAAGCTTTGGCATGAAAAAGTTTAAGAGTTTTATCGACCAAGCATTTAAAGAGACGCATACACGCTATAAAATAGTAGAAGAATACGGTTTGCCAAAGGATTTCCGTGTGCCGCGAGAATACCCTGAATTTAATTATTTGAAGGTCGTTTTCATTCAAAAAATTGACTAACTGATTTAGAATCACACGTTGCTGTGATTCTTTTTTATGTAAAAAATGGCCTAAGAAGTTCGTTCACTTCTTAAGCCATTTGGATTTTTATAGATATTCTACAAACCAATCTCGTATATATTCGAGGCGATTAATTCTTAACGTTGGTTTTCCGCTTCTGGACAGTTCATGATTCGATTCAGGGAAGCGGACAAATTTTGTTTCTTTTTTGCGATACTTCAAGGCGATAAATAATTGCTCCGCCTGTTCAATCGGACAACGATAGTCTTTTTCACCATGTAAAATCAACAATGGTGTCTCCACATTGTCTACATACTTCAATGGTGAATGGTGCCATAGTTTCTCTATATCATCGAGCCCCGCTTGAATTTGCCAGTCTGTAAAGTAATAACCGATATCACTAACTCCAGCAAAGCTAATCCAGTTCGAAATCGAACGTTGCGTAACAGCCGCTTTAAAGCGATTCGTATGGCCTACAATCCAGTTCGTCATAAAGCCACCATAGCTCCCACCTGTCACACCAAGTCTGTCTTGATCAATGTAATCATAGTGCTCTAAAGCATAATCCACAGCGGCCATGAGGTCTTGATAATCATTGCCACCATAATCACCACGCACTGCGTCTACAAACTTTTGACCATAGCCATGACTGCCGCGCGGGTTTGTATAGAGAACTGCAAAACCTTGAGCAGCAAGGATTTGGAATTCATTAAAATAAGTATTGCCATACATCGCATGCGGACCACCATGGATTTCAAGAACAAGAGGATACTTCTTCCCTTCTTCATAGCCAACCGGCTTCATGATCCAGCCGTTTACCTTCCAGCCTTCTGCTCCTTCAAATTCAATACTTTCTGGAACAGACAATGCTCTCGTCTTTAAAAATTCTTCATTGATTGTCGTCAGCTGTTCTTTTTCACCCGTCTTTAAGTTGACGTAATATAAATCACCCGGATTTGTTGTCGTACTAATAGCTACAACCGCTTGATCATTTTGTGAATCAAGTGAGAAACCATAGACATACTGATCATCGTGAATAGCAGGATATATTTCGCCATCTACATTACCGAAGTAAATCCCCGCATTGCCGTGATCTGTTACTTGGAAGTAGAAGCTATGATTATCGTTCATCCACTGTACACGTGGTGCAGCCACACCTTGGAGGAAATCACCGATGACATAATCACCTACAGGAGCATCAAATTCACTTGTTACACAGTTAAGCACACTTTGTTCCATGTCATAGATCCATAGTTTCGCTTGTGTGGCATTTTCAAATTCACGTTTTCCTCCTACGAAAGATAGGAAGCGGCTATTGGGAGACCAGGATGTTTGGTAATACGCGCCAGTCCCTTCCGTTAGCTTGCGACTCTGTTTTGTTTCTATATCTAATAAGTAGATATCCACATTAAAAGAAAAATCTAAATCCTCAGCTTTATCTGCTAAGTACGTAAGGTATTTGCCATTCGGCGACCATGTACCCAGAAGGAAATGCTCTTTTCCTTCTGTCACTTGCTCTAACTCTCCGGATTTCAAATCGACGAAGGCAATATGGGTAAACTGGTCCATATCAGCAAATCCACCCGCATCCGATTTATGTTTCATCTTCTCGATTTCTAGTGGTTTTAGTTCCTTCTCTTCTTTCTTATCATCAGCTTTATCTAGGATTGTTTCATCTTTACCTAACATGACCGAAAAGGCAATTTTCTCTCCACATGGAGACCAAACGGGTGTTGACGCACCATTTTTACAATGCGTTACTTGTTTCGCCTCTCCCCCTGCTTTTGAAAGTACAAAAATTTGTGGCTTACCAGCTCTTGTAGACGAAAACGCAATTTGACTACCATCTGGCGACCACACTGGAGAGTTTGTTCGATGTTCACCATATGTCCATTGCTGAGAACGTTTATCTTTCAAATTTATATAAAATAAATTAGATACATAGTCTTTTTTCTTCTCGTCAATATATGTTTCGACATAGACTACCTCAGTACCGTCAGGTGATAGTTTTGGATCTGCTACTGATTTTAAGTGATAAAGATCTTCTGGTTGAATCCCTTGTTTCGATGTCATTTACTTGCTCCTTTGTTTTGAATTTTCACTTTCTTATTACATTACTTCGACACCCTAAGTATTATTCCTGCTATTCTATCAATTTTTTTACTTGTTCCCAATCATCATTGGACTTTGTTCTGCGATAAAATTTATAAAAAGACTCATTTGATCGAGCTTGTTCCTGATAGAGACGAATGATTTGCAGCAAAAAACCTTCAATATGGTGAACGCCTACTCGTTTTGCAAATAAAGTGCCAGCCTGTGCCTTCGCCCCCATTGGAATGGCACCTAGGTAAACATCAAAGCTCTCGTGCTGATAGATAAGGCCAATATCATCAAAGGTAGGATTATAACAAGCGGATGCACAGCCATTCACATTGACTCGTACTCTTGCAGGTACGGTTATACCGTCCAAAGCGTGATAGAGCTGTTCTGTTTGAGGGACTGCCTCCATTTTTTCACCATCACAAAAATCACATGCTTTCATGGCAATGTGAGATGATCCTGATGGAGCTACAAACAAGCCAGCCTCCTGAAGGGCATGCATAGCCTCTGTCAGTTCACTAGATGGGATCGATAATAAAATGCTATAGGAAGCTGAATATTTAATGGCTCCTTTCTCCCCCACAATCTCCGCTATTTTTTGAAATTGGGCTGGTGTGTAATGCTTATTGATAATGCCAGGGCTGACCGCTAGTCGTGTAAATTCGCCTTGGTGGTTGAGGGTTTCAAACGTTTTATCGGGTATGTTTTTATGAAATGCATTCATGGGAATCGCTCCTTATGAAAAAGGAGCTAGCAAATCGCTAGCTCGAATTTTTTAAAAGTTTTCTGGGTAGAAGCCCTTGGCTAAAATTTGAATAGCCTCTGCCGCACGTACTCCTTCAGACGCTGCAGAAAGTGGTAGGATCACAAAGCGATCATTTTTGACTGCTTCCATTTCCTTCAATGCTGGATCATTTTTCAAGAATTGTACCTTTTGTTCGGCAGTTGTTTCCCCGTAATCAATTACGACAACAACCTCAGGATTACGATCTACTGCATCTTCCTTCGACACGGTTGTCCATCCAGATTCCACATCCCCAAAGATATTTTGACCACCGGCGATCGTCACTAGCTCATTCATAAAGTTTTGACCAGCCGTAAATACATCTTTATCTCCACTGTCAAAGACTAATACACGTAAATTTTCACTGTCTTTTGGTAATTTAGCTTGAACTTCTCCTACATCTTTTGTCATTTTCTCAATTAATGCTTCGCCACGATCTTCCACGCGGAAAATCTTCGCGATATGACGAATATCAGTGAAAATATCCTCTAATGTTGGCTTTGTCATATTGGAAGCCGTATGTAAATACGTATGAATTCCTAATTCTTCCAGCTCTTCTGGTGTCCCAACGCCCTTTTCACCAAATCCACTTTTCCAACCTGCATATAAGAAATCTGCCTCGGCATCAATCACCTGCTCCTTCGTTGGATATTGATCTGAAAGCACAGGGACTTTATCGTAAGCTGCTTGAAGCGGCTCATAGATTTTGTCATCTAAATAAGCTGTCCCTACCATTGAATCCTCTAAGCCTAACGCCAGCATAATTTCTGTCACATGCTGATTTAAGCTGATTGCTTTCTTAGGTGCTTCCTTGTATGTTTGGGTTGTTCCATTATTTTCAATTGTCACTTCAGTTGTTGCAGCCTCAGAAGGATCAACTTTTTCAACTTGCGTTGCTGAATCGGTCTTGTCCTTTGCGTTACATGCTCCTAATACTGCGATTAAGGCGATGACCATCATCAGCCACATACTTTTCCATTTTTTCATGTCCTTTTCTCCTTTGTTAGATAAATATAGAAAGAAATCAGAGACTTCCTTGCTACTGAATTTTGAAGAGGGTTATCCATTTCCCGCTGGATCTGTATCCGTAGGCCAGCAGCTTGATCTTTATTCAAATGAACATAAAAAAACCCTCTTGTCGCCAAGAGAGTAGCATAGTGAAATAATGGTATGGTCACCTTTATCACTATCCCCATCCTCGTGGTTCTTAGTTACACATACATATTGGCAGGTATCCTGGCTTAGGTTCATCATCTATACGCCTTCCCATAGTAAACTACAGTGGCATGCTGTATAGACTCCCCATTTACAGTTGCGGGACAGCATCGGATTTGCACCGATTTCCCTTTTAAGCAAATGACAAATGCCATTTGCACCAATATGTTTTATTCATTCTATTGATAGACTAGCAGATGATTCATTAAATCGTAATCAGTAGCGAATACGAAATCTATAATCATCATTATATTAGCACTATTTCGACAAAAAGACGAATCATTTTACAAGAAATAGTTGTGCTAGTATTCTGATACAATGAGAAGATAGTTACCTATAGAAACGAGGATTTATTATGTACAAGACGATTGGGGTTCTTGCTCATGTCGATGCAGGGAAAACAACCTTTTCTGAGCAAGTGCTTTATCATACAAATAGTATTCAAGCGCGTGGCCGTGTCGATCATCAGGATGCCTATTTAGATAACCATGAGCTGGAGCGCAAGCGGGGCATTACGATATTTGCCGAGCAAGGTCGCATGATTATTGATGACGATATATATACGTTGATTGATACACCAGGGCATGTCGATTTCTCCCCAGAAATGGAGCGTGCCATTCGTGTCATGGATTATGCCATTATTATTATCAGTGCCGTAGAAGGTATACAAGGTCATACTGAAACGGTATGGCAGCTTTTACGAAAATACCATGTCC
>Ga0213828_1001869_pt1 | contig 16283 bp, 15 predicted proteins | sample MC6MC0897MG_FD_180664 | JGI IMG/M metagenome (GOLD analysis project Ga0213828, IMG submission 180664) | Enriched soil aggregate microbial communities from Iowa State University, Ames, United States - MC6-MC0897-MG | ecosystem: Environmental > Terrestrial > Soil > Unclassified | place: USA: Iowa... | reverse complement strand
CCTGCGCTTTGCCTTCCCGCACCAGATCGCCGGCCAGGACGGCCAGTTGATCCAGGACGGCAAGCTGTACGTCTTCACCACCCGCGCCGACACGATCATGGGCGTGACGTTCTGCGCCGTGGCGCCCGAACACCCGCTGGCCTCGCACGCGGCGGCCAACAATGCGCCGCTGGCCGCGTTCATCGAACAATGCAAGCTTGGCGGCACCACCGAGGCCGAAATGGCCACGCGTGAAAAAGAAGGCATGCCCACGGGCCTGTTCGTCACGCACCCCATCACGGGCGCGCAGGTCGAAGTCTGGGTCGGCAACTACGTGCTCATGACCTACGGCGACGGCGCCGTCATGGGCGTGCCGTCGCACGACGAGCGCGACTTCGCCTTCGCCAAGAAATACAACCTGCCCATCGTGCAGGTCGTGGACGTGGCCGGCAAGGACTATTCCACCGACGCCTGGCAGGAATGGTACGGCGACAAGCAATCGGGCCGCACCATCAATTCCGGCAAGTACGACGGCCTGTCCTACAAGGAAGCCGTGGACGCCATCGCGGCCGACCTCGGCGAAAAGGGCCTGGGCGAAAAGCAGACCACGTGGCGCCTGCGCGACTGGGGCATTTCGCGCCAGCGCTACTGGGGCACCCCGATCCCGATCATCCACTGCGAAGACTGCGGCCCGGTGCCGGTCCCGGAAAAGGACCTGCCCGTGGTCCTGCCCGACGACCTCATCCCCGATGGCAGCGGCAATCCGCTGGCCAAGAACGAGGCCTTCCTGTCCTGCGCGTGCCCCAAGTGCGGCAAGCCCGCGCGCCGCGAAACGGACACGATGGACACGTTCGTGGACTCGTCCTGGTACTTCATGCGCTACACCTCGCCCGGCAACGACAACGCCATGGTCGACCAGCGCAATGACTACTGGATGCCGATGGACCAGTACATCGGCGGCATCGAGCACGCCGTGCTGCACCTGCTGTATGCGCGCTTCTGGACCAAGGTCATGCGCGACATGGGTCTGCTCAACTTCGACGAGCCCTTCACCAAGCTGCTGTGCCAGGGCATGGTGCTGAACCATATCTACTCGCGCAAGACGCCCCAGGGCGGCATCGAGTATTTCTGGCCTGAGGACGTCGACAACGTCTATGACGATCGCGGCGCCATCGTCGGCGCCAAGCTGAAGTCGGACGGCTCGGCCATCAACTACGGCGGCGTGGGCACGATGTCCAAGTCCAAGAACAACGGCGTCGATCCGCAATCCCTGATCGACACGCTGGGCGCCGACACGGCCCGCCTGTTCGTCATGTTCGCCAGCCCGCCCGAGCAGACCCTCGAATGGTCCGACTCCGGCGTCGAAGGTTCCAACCGCTTCCTGCGCCGCCTCTGGTCCATCAGCTACGGCCATCGCGAAGCCATCGCCCGCGGCCTGGCCCAAGGTACGGACTGGACGCAGGCGCCCGCCGCCGTCAAGGATCTGCGCCGCGAGGTCTACGGATTGCTCAAGCAGGCCGACTACGACTACCAGCGCATCCAGTACAACACCGTCGTGTCCGCCTGCATGAAGATGCTGAACGCCATCGACGACGCCAAGCTGCCGGAGGGCGCCGAGGCCGACGCAGCCTATGCCGAAACCGTCGGCGTCCTGCTGCGCGTGCTGTACCCGGTCGTGCCGCACGTCACCTGGCACCTGTGGCAGGAGCTGGGCTACGCCAAGGAACTCGGCGACCTGCTCGATGCGCCGTGGCCGCACGTGGACGAAGCCGCCCTCGTCGCCGACGAGATCGAACTGATGCTCCAGGTCAACGGCAAGCTGCGCGGCTCCATCCGCGTGGCCGCCAAGGCCCCCAAGGAAGACATCGAAAAACTGGCCGCCAGCCAGGAAGAGGTCGCCCGATTCCTGGAAGGCCGTCCGCCCAAGCGTGTCATCGTGGTTCCGGGCAAACTGGTCAACGTCGTAGGCTGATGAGGTCAAGCATGTACTTCGCCGGGCAACAATCGCAACTCTCCCGCCAATCCTGGCTGCTGCGCGGCGCCTGCCTGGCGCTGTTCATGCTGCTCACCGCCTGCGGTTTCGCGCTGCGCGGCGTGACCCCAATGCCGTTCGAACGCCTGTACGTGGGCATCCCCGATACCACCCAGTTCGGCGCGGACGTGCGCCGCGCACTGCGCGCGGCCTCGCCCGACACCAAGCTGGTCGACACGCCCAAGGAAGCGCAGGCGATCCTCCAGCAGGTCAATGACTCGCGCACACTGCGCGAGGTCTCGCTCAACGCTCAAGGCCGTGTGGAATCCTACGAACTTGGCATCAACTACACGTTCCGCCTGATCGACGCCCAGGGCCGCGCGCTGGTCCCGGACACGACGCTGTCCATCTACCGGGAAATGCCGTACGACGATCAGGTCGTGCAGGCCAAGCAGGGCCAGATCGACACCCTGTTCAAGGCCATGCAACGCGATCTGGTCTCGCGCGTGCTGCGCCGCATCACCGCGCCTGACGTGCACAAGGCATTCGAAGCCGCGCAGGAAGGCGACGACGAAAACACGCCGCTGTTCAACCCGAACGAACCGCAGCGGCCGCGCGTGCCCACCCCCTGGCAGACGCCGTCCGTCACCGACCCGACCAACGTCCGCTAGCCCATGGCACAGCCTCTGGACGCGGATCGGCTGGCCGAACACCTGCAGCGGCCCGGCAATCGGCTGGCGCCGCTGTACACGGTCTCCGGCGACGAACCGCTGCTGGTGACAGAAGCCGTCGACGCGTTGCGCGCTGCCGCGCGCAACGCCGGCTACACCGAGCGCCTGTCCATGGTGATGGACGCGCGCAGCGACTGGAGCGCGGTCCTTGCCGCCACCCAGAGCGTGTCGCTGTTCGGCGACCGCCGCATCCTTGAAATCAAGATCCCCACCGGCAAGCCGGGCAAATCCGGCGCCGACACGCTGACCAAGCTGGCCGAACAGGCCGAAAAGCAGCCCGAGGCCGATACGCTCGTCTTGATCGCCTTGCCGCGCCTGGACAAGGCCACCCGCGAAAGCCGCTGGATGCAAGCGCTGGTGCGCGCCGGCATGGCCGTCGACATCGCCAACATCGAACGCGGCCGCCTGCCCGCCTGGGTCGGCATGCGCTTGGCGCGCCAGAACCAGCGCGCCGACAACGCCACGCTGCAATGGATGGCGGACAAGGTCGAAGGCAATCTGCTGGCCGCCCACCAGGAAATCCAGAAGCTCGGTCTGCTCTACCCCGAAGGTCAGCTCGCCCCCGAGGACGTGGAGCGCGCCGTGCTGAACGTCGCCCGCTACGACGTCTTCGGCCTGCGCGACGCCATGCTGGCCGGCGACATCGGACGCACCATCCGCATGATCGACGGCTTGCGCGCCGAAGGCGAAGCCCTGCCGCTGGTGCTGTGGGCGGTCGGCGAAGAAATCCGCCTGCTTGCCCGTATTGCCGAGGCGCGCGCGTTGGGACAGGATGCCAACGGCCTCATGCGCCGCCTGCGCATCTTCGGCGCCCACGAACGCTTGGCGCTGCAGGCCCTGAATCGGGTCCAGCCCGGCGTCTGGCCCGCCGCCGTGCAGCACGCCCACGAAGTCGACCGCCTCATCAAGGGCCTCTCGGTGCCCGGCCGCCTCTCGGATCCCTGGGAAGAAATGACCCGGCTGGCCCTGCGCGTGGCCGCCGCCGGCGGACGACCGTGAAGGCGGCCTCGCCGCCGCCTTCGCCTCGTCCCCCTTGCGCTCCCACACCCGGCCCCCAGACCGGATCTCGCCCGGCCCGACAGCCGGATATACACTGAATCTCCAGGCGGCGCCCGCGCCGCCCCATCACATGATCGACGCCGCCATGTCCTCGTCCTCCATCGAACAAGCCATGCTCACCCTGGGCGAAAACGCCCGCCGCGCCTCGCGCGCCATGATGCGCGCCGACAGCGCCGCCAAAAACCAGGCGCTGATTGCCATGGCCGACGCCCTGGCCGCCAGCCACGACGAACTGAAAGCCGCCAACGAAAAAGACGTGGCCGCTGCCCGCGCCAATGGGCTGGAACCCGCGCTGCTGGACCGTCTGACGCTGTCGGACAAGACGCTGGCGCACATGGCAGAAGGCCTGCGCCAGATCGCTGCCCTGCCCGATCCGATCGGCAGCATCACCGCCACCACCGTCCGGCCCAACGGCATGCGCGTCGCCCAGATGCGCGTGCCGTTAGGCGTGATCGGCATCATTTACGAATCGCGCCCCAACGTCACCATCGACGCCGCTGCCCTGTGCCTGAAGTCCGGCAACGCCGCCATCCTGCGCGGCGGCAGCGAGGCCCTGCACTCCAACGTGGCGCTCGGCCGCATCGTGCAAACGGGCCTGGCCGCCGCCGGCCTGCCGCAGGATGCGGTGCAGGTCGTCGCCACCGCCGACCGCGCGGCCGTGGGCGCGCTCATCACCATGACCGAACACATCGACGTGATCGTGCCGCGCGGCGGCAAGGGCCTCATCGCCCGCCTGTCCCAAGAGGCGCGCGTGCCGCTCATCAAACACCTGGACGGCAACTGCCATATCTACATCGACGCCGCGGCGGATCCGGACAAGGCCCACGCCATCGCCCTGAACGCCAAGACCTACCGCTACGGCATCTGCGGCGCCATGGAGACGCTGCTGATCGACGCCGTGGCCGCCGTGTCCATCCTGCCCAGCCTGGCCGCCGCCTTCACCGAACACGGCGTGGAACTGCGGGGCTGCCCGCGCACACTGGCGCTGCTGCCCCACGCCACGCCCGCCACCGAAGAAGACTGGGCCACCGAATACCTGGCGCCCATCCTGGCCGTGCGCATCGTAGACACGCTGGACGACGCCATCGAACACATCGCGCGCTACGGCTCGGGTCACACCGACGCGATCGTCACGCAAGACCTGTCGGCGGCGCAGCGCTTTCAGCGCGAGGTCGACTCCAGCTCGGTCTACGTCAACCTTCCGACCTGCTTTGCGGACGGCTTCGAGTACGGCCTGGGCGCCGAGATCGGCATCTCCACGAACCGTCTGCATGCGCGCGGCCCCGTGGGCCTGGAAGGCCTGACCACGCTCAAGTGGGTGCTGAACGGCGAAGGCCAGACCCGCGGCTGACAGCGCGGGCGCGCCCGCGCTCGTACTGACGCGGCCCTGAACACGGGGCCGCGCCAAGCCCTCTACAATAGGGCCAGCTTTTTTGCCTGAATTTGTCCATCCCACGCGGCCCGGCCGCGCATCGTTGAGATCCCCATGCATTCACCCGTCATGGCCATGGCCTTCAGCCTTTTCGTGCTCTGTTTCATCACCTGCACGATCAGCGGCATCGTGCTGTTCTTCGTCAAGACCAAGCAGGTCAATGCGGCGCTCAAGCACCCGTACCTGCAGCACCGGCCGTTCAAGCAGTTTCCGCTGGCGATCCAGGCCGCGATCATGCTGGATTACTTCTTCCGCCTGATGTTTCCGGGCACGCGCTTCTGGCTGATCGGCAACGCCAACGACCTGCTGTCCCACGTCGAACCCAAGAAGATCCCGCTTGCCCTGAAATGGCCGATCGTCGGTTTCTGGGGCTCGTGCTGGCTGGGTCTGATTGCCATGATCGTGTTGTGGATCATGCTGTTCCTTGGAGCCTGAACGCATGCAGATCAAATTTGAAGACTATCCCGGCAGCGTCGATGCGGCGCGCTTCCTGATTGCCGCGCGCCAGTCGGGCATCGCCGGCCCGCGCCTGCCCGCCGAATGCCGCCCGCAGTCCTTGGGCCAGGCATTTGCGGTGCAGCAGCGCACGGCCGAACTGCTGCGCGCGACTCGCCAGGACAGCATCGCTGCCTGGAAAAGCGCGCTGCCGTCTCCGGAAAAAACCGTCGTGGCGCCCATCTACGCATCAGGCACGGCGGACGCCGGGGCCGGCCCCATCGCCGCCGGCAGCGACATCGTGCGCATTGAGCCCGAGATCGCATTTGAGCTTGCCCGCGGCCTGCCGCCGCGCGACACGCCGTACACCGAAGCCGAGATCGACGCCGCGGTGGGCGGCGCCCGCCTGGCGCTGGAAGTCCTGGGCTGTCGCTACGCGTCCCCGGAACACGCCAGCCTGCCCGAACTGCTGGCGGACCACATGTTCAATCAGGGACTGGTGCTTGGCCCCCGCATCTCGTCGCCCGATGCGGCGCCGGGCTGCATGACCATCACGCTCAAGGTCGACGGAGTCGAAGTCGAGCAGCACGCCGGCATCCACCCCAACGATCATCCCAAAGCCGGGCTGTATTGGCTGGCCAATTTCCTGCGAGAGCAAGGTCTGGGTCTGACGGCCGGCCAGCATGTGATCACCGGTTCATACGCGGGCTTCCTGGACGTCCCCGCGAATAAGGATGTCGAACTGACGTACGGTGACCTAGGCGTGCTGAAGGTGCGCTTCGGCGGCTGAACACGCACGCCGGTGGATGAAGATGCGGTCAGGCGGCGCCCGCCGCCCGTGCCGCTGTTGGCCCGTGACGCTGTTATCGAAGCGCCGGCTCCGCGATGCTTACCGCCTCGCCCCCCGCCTCGATGATTTCACCGGCTGCCAGGCACAGGTCCTCGCGGAAGCGCCCCGCCACCACCTGCACACCCACCGGACTGGGTCCCGCGCTGCTCATCGCGCTGCCCATGGCCACGGACAGTCCAGGCAGGCCCATGAACGGCAGCCCGATCTGGGTCATCTGCGCGCGCCAGACCCGCGCGTAGGCCGCGTCGCCCTGCAGGTCAAGGTTGTCGGGGAACGGCAATTCGGCCGACACCGGCAGCAATAGCACCGGATACTCGGCAAAAAACACCTCCCACAGGCGCGTGAGCGTCGCACGGCGCGTCAACACCGCCGAAAAGCTTGTCAGATCGGCGCTTGCCGCCTTGTCGCGCTGCCCGGCCAGCGCCACCAACGCGCCTCGGTCGCCCTCTTTTTCCGCTGCCGCCACCATGGCGTCATAGCCGTCGGCCATCCACATGCGGATCTGCAGGTCGGCGGCCTCCTGCATCGGGGGTATCGCTTCCAGCGTATCGACCGTCCAGCCTGCCTCGCTCAGCCGCCGCGCCGCTTCCTGCAAGGCCTTCACGATGGCCGGATCGGTGTCCATGCCGTCAGGGTTCAAACACAGCGCGGCGCGCTTCGGCACATTCGGGCCGGTCAGCGGCGCGGGCACCCACCACGGATCACGCGGATCCGGCGCGGCCAGCGCGGCCAGCCCCAACCGGATATCGGCAATGGTGCGCCCCAACGGACCCGACACCGCCGTGATCTGCCCGCCAATCGACCGCTCCGGCAGCGCGGCGTTATACGCCGCCACCCGGCCCAGCGACGGGCGCAGGCCATGCACGCCGCACGCGTATGCCGGATAACGGATCGAACCGGCGATGTCCGTGCCATGCGCCAGATGCCCGATGCCGGCCGCCACCGCAGACGCGGCGCCGCCCGACGAGCCGCCGGGCGTCAACGCCGGATTACGGGGATTGCGCGTATCGCCATGCAGCGCGTTGCCGGTAAACCAGCGCAGCGAAAACGCCGGCGTATTGGTCCTGCCCACGATCACCGCACCGGCGCGCCGCAAGTTGTCGACGACGGGACTGTTCCGTTCGGCGATCAGGTCCTTCTGCAGGCGCACGCCGTTGGTCGTGGCAAAGCCCGCCTGATCCACGTTGACCTTCACGGTGACGGGCACGCCCGCCAGCAGGCCGGGATCTTCCCCGCGCGCGAGCGCCGCGTCCACCTCTGCGGCCTGCGCCAGCACGTCCTCAGGCCGGTGATCCACCACCGCGTTGATCGCGGGATTGACGGCATCGAGCCGTTGCAGCGCGCTTTGCGCAGCCTGCACGGCGGACACCTCACGCTTGCGGACAAGGGTGGCAAGCTCAACTGCGGACAAACGCCAAAGATCGGACACGCGCGACTCCTGAAAATGTGGATTTTTCTGCGGGCCAGCAAACCTTAGCGCCAGTCTCGCCGCTCCACAACCCTCGGCTTGCCGCTAATTGCTCTCTTCGAAGACGTCGACAATCGCGTCCGCCACCGCCCGCACGCGCGCGGTGCGGTTCAGGTCGCCATGCATCACCAGCCACAGGTCATAGGCCTCGCTGCGGGCTGGCCAGATCCGCACCAGTTCGGGATGGTCCGGCGCCATATGGGTCGGCAACTCGCCGATGCCCAGTCCCGCCACCACCGCGTCGATGATCATCAGCCCGGAATTCACCTCGACGCCGATGCGGCCGTTGCGGGTGGGCTCGCCGCATAGCGAGTCCGACCAGCCGGGCAGCACGGCCTGCTGATACGCGATCAAGGTGTGCCCCGCGAACGCGGTGCCGGGCTTGGGTTCACCATGCGTGGCCAGGTACGACCGCGACGCGTACAACCCCACCTCCTTGCGCGCCAGATGGCGATGGATCAGGTCGGGGTTGTCGGGCTTGATGTTGCGGATGGCCAGATCGGCCTCGCGGCGCGTCAGATTGCTGATCTGAATGCCGGTGGACAGCACCACGCGGATATCCGGGTGCTCGGCATGGACCCGCTTGATGGCTTCCATGATGAAGTAGCGAGCCACCGTTTCCGAAGTCGCTATCCGGACAACGCCGGACAGTCGGTGATCCAGCCCCTGCATCTGGCGTTGAAGCTGGTCAGCCGCCTGCTCCATGCGCTCGGCGGCGGCAAAGGCCAGCTCGCCCGCCGCCGTCGGCACGTATCCGCCCGGCGTGCGCAGGAAAAGTCGCGCGTCCAACGACGCTTCCAATGCCGCCAAACGCCGGCCGGCAGTGGCCTGGTCGATCTGCAGAACCGCCGCAGCGCCGCGCAGCGTTCCCACGCGGTGGATCGCCAGAAATATCCGTGCGTTATCCCAATCCATTTCAAGCCTTTGATGCAATTCTGCATGACTATAAAGCAGTAATTCGGCTTTTTTGCATCAAAGGATCCGCCTAAGCTTTGCCCTCTCTGCGCGTTGCGCCATCAGAAAGAAACTTGCCATGTCCTCCGCCTGCCGCCCCGTCATTTCAATGGACGTGCCGCCCGCTTCCTCCACGGGATGGGTGCCCTTGGTCACCCTGGCCGTCGGCTTCGTCATGGCCATGCTCGACGTGACGGTGGTCAATGTCGCAATCCCCAGCATCGCGCTCCAGTTCACCGTGCCGCTCACGGACCTCGTCTGGATCGTCGACGGCTACACCCTGACCTTCGCCGCGTTGCTTCTGGTTGCCGGCGCGCTGGCCGACCGCTATGGCGCCAAGACGCTCTACCTGACCGGGCTGGGCGTGTTCACCGCCGCGTCCCTGCTTTGCGGGCTGGCGCCGAACGCCGACATGCTGATCGCGGCGCGGATGCTGCAGGGCGTTGGCGCGGCGCTCTTCATGCCCAGCTCGCTCAGCCTGCTCACGCACGCCTATGCCGACGAAAACGTGCGCAACCGCATGCTGGCCGCATGGTCAGCCATTGTGGCCGTCGCTGGCGCATCCGGACCGTTGCTTGGCGGCGCGCTGATCCACCAGTTCGGCTGGCGCAGCATCTTCCTCATCAACATCCCGCTGGGTCTGGCCGGCCTGTGGCTCGCCCGCCGCCGCATCGCAACCGCGCCGCGGCGTCCCCGCGCGCTCAACCCCTTGAGCCACCTGCTCGGCGTCGTCGCGCTGTCTTCCCTGTGCTTCGTCCTGATCCAGGGCAACGCGTATGGCTGGGCCTCCCCGTCGATCGCTGCCACGGCGCTGCTGAGCCTCTCCGCGACGGCGCTGCTCGTGCACCGCGAACGCCGGCACGCCCAGCCCATCATCCCGCGTGCGCTCTTCGCCACCCGTCAATTCGCCGCCGCCAACGGCGTGGGCTTTCTCATCAACCTCGCCTCATATGGCCAGTTGTTCCTGCTGAGCCTGTTCCTGCAACACGCGCGCGGCGCCGATGCGTTGCAGACGGGCATCGAACTCGTGCCGATGCTGGCGGTCTTCTCCATCGGCAATCTCATCTCGGGCCGCGTGTCGTCGCGGTGGAGCGTGTCGGCCTCGCTGCTGGGCGGCGTCTCGCTCGCGGCGGTGATGAGCGCCATCGGCATCGCCACCTTTACACCCGGCGTCGCCTACTGGCCCTTCGCCGTTGTCGTCGCCCTGGCCAACCTGGGCGTCGGCATCGCCGTGCCTGCGATGACCAGCATCGTCATGCAGGTCTCCGGCAGCCAGCACGCCAACAGCGCGGCCGCAGCTCTTAATGCCAATCGCCAATCCGGCGCGTTGGTCGGCGTTGCAGTCATGGGCACCATCCTGCATCTCTTGCCGGACTGGCATGCCAGCCTGCCCGCGGCCTACAGCGTGATCACGGTCAGCTACGTCATCACCGTCGTGCTGTCCGTGCGCTTCCTGCGCCGCGCCCGCAACGCCTGAGCGCGCAGCGGTATGTTGCTTTAGCCGCCCGCCATAATCGCGACGCCGCGCCCAGCGTAGAACCTGTCGAAATCAGACAGCGGCAGCTCCACGTCCGCTTGCGAACCCGGCTCGCCCGACGGGTTGTGAAACCTCACAGACGTGGGCGTGGCGCGCGTCACCAGCACCAGATGTCCGCCTTTTTTCGGTGGCTCCCTGTCGGGCCATCGAATCCAGGGGTGGACCGACGCCATGAAGAAATTCGACTGCGCCATCAGACCCGGCAGGTCCGACGCGGGCAGATCGACGCACACCTGCGCATGCAAACCGAAAACGTCGGCGACATATCGCACGAACGGCGCATAGATCAGGCCCTTGATGTTTCCGTCCGCTTCCTCCACGTAGGCGCCATACGGCAAGCTGCCGCGGGCGAGCGCCAAGGTTGGATGAACGCGCCCGGTCCGCGCCGCCAGCACCATCTTCAAACATGCCATCCCGCAGACATGGCTGGCCCAGCGCACATACTCGTGCAGATCCCGTGCGCCGGAATCGCGCCATGCGGGGTCGTGCGCCAGATCCAGCTCCTTGCGAATGATCTCGCCCGCCCGATGCGCGGACTCCCATTGGCAGAAATACGGAACGGTTTCGCGCGCGGGCGTCGGACTCATGCAAGGCTCCCGAGAGGTCGGAAAACCCTTATGTTGCCGCCGCACTGCCCGCGTGGCAACGGCCCTTGCTTTGCTTCACAATGCACCAAACCCAACAAAGGAGACCTGCATGTCCAGCATTGCGCCGTCTAGTTCTGCTTCGTCCGGTTCTGCTTCGTCCGGTTCTGCTTCGTCCGGTCCTGCTTCGTCCAGCTCTGCCTCGCCCGGTCCTGTTTCGTCCAGTTCCGTTCCGCCCAGTTCTATTTCTTCCAGCCCCGGCCCCATCCGCCGCGTCGCCATCGTCGGCGCCGGCACCATCGGCGCCAGTTGGGCTGCCCTGTTCCTCGCGCACGGGCTGGAAGTCGTCGTCAGCGATCCCGGCCCGCATGCACAGGCCCAGACCCTTGCCCGCGTGCACGCGGCATGGCCGGTCCTGGCCGAGCTCGGCCACGTGCGCCCCGGCGCCACCGCCGACGCGTTGCGCTTCGACCCCGACCTGCAAACCGCCCTGGCTGGCGTCGACTTCGTCCAGGAAAACGCGCCCGAGCGCGAAGATTTCAAAACCGACCTCTTCGCCCGCATCGACGCCATCCTGCCCCCGCACGTCATCGTCGCTTCCAGTTCGTCCGGCCTCATCATGAGCCGCCTGCAATCGCGCTGCCGCCATCCCCAGCGTTTCGTGATCGGCCACCCCTTCAATCCTCCCCACCTCATCCCGCTGGTCGAAGTCGTCGGCGGCGATCAGACTTCGGCCGACACCATGGACCGCGCCATCGACTTCTACCGCAGCATGGGCAAACACCCCATCCGGCTGAACAAGGAAGTCCCGGGCCACATCGCCAACCGCCTGCAAGCCGCCCTATGGCGGGAGGCCATCCACCTGGCCGCCGAAAACGTCGCCAGCGTCGCGGACATCGACGCCGCCGTCTCCCAAGGCCCCGGCCTGCGCTGGGCCCTTTTCGGCCCCCACATGACGTTCAACCTGGGCGGCGGCGAAGGCGGCCTCGCCCACTTCATGCACCACTTGCTAGGACCCGTGCAGACCTGGTGGGATGACCTCGGCACCCCCGAGGTCACGCCAGCACTGCAACAACGCCTCATAGAAGGCGTCAACGCCGAGGCCGGCCACCAAAGCATCGCAGACCTCGTCGAAGCCCGCGACGCGCAACTCACTGCGTTGATCAAAGTGTTGCGCCGGTGAGACCCCCGGGAAAGGGACGCCGGGGCGTTCAGTTCGGCGGCGCTAACATCGTGGGAGTCGACATCGAACGTCGGCAGCCAAAGCCAATCCAAGCGCCGCGTGGCGGGGCGACCGAGGGTGCACCGCGGTTTATGTATGAAGCCGATATTGGAAAATCTTGCTCAAACGTCATGCGCAATGGGCTGGCGCGCCTTTGCGCCGGCATGCTTTTCCACCGGCACGCTTTTGCACCAACACGCTTTTCCACCGGCACGCTTTTCCACCGGCACGCTTTTCCACCGGCACGCTTTTCCAACGGCAAGCTTTTCCACCGGCGACGCTATTGGCAACGCCTCTCCACCGGCGACGCTTTGCGCAGGTCCGAAACTTGCTCCGCTTTTAAGTGCCTGATCGTGAGAAGGGTGCCCCGTCGTGAGACAGGAACCTGCTCTCGGCAAGAAATGCGTTCTCTATCCGACCGTCTTCGTCACCAACGAAGGAGTTTTCTCGAATGATTTCCGTAATTCACGACACCGACCGTTCCCGCTTCACCGCCACCGTCGACGGCGTAATCTGCGTCCTGGACTATCAGCTCGAAAACGGCGCCATGGCCATCACGCACACGGGCGTGCCCAGTGCGGTCGGCGGCCGCGGCATCGCCGCCGAACTGACCCGCCAGGCACTGCTCACCGCGCGCGAAAACGGCTGGAAGGTCCGCCCCTACTGCTCCTACGCCGACGCCTACATCCGCCGGCATCCCGAATACACTGACCTGTTGGCGTAATCCTCTCTCGCAAGACAACTCACTTCAACTCCCCGCCGTGCCGAAGCAACCAAGTCACACCAAAGCGCCTTGCCCCTGCGGCAGTCCTCGTTCCTACGCCGACTGCTGCGGCCGCTGGCACGACGGCCCGCAATCGCTTCAAGCCCCCACTGCCGAAGCCCTCATGCGCTCGCGATACAGCGCCTTCGTGCTGGACAAGCTGCCCTACCTGCTGGCCACTTGGCATCCCACCACGCGCCCCGCGTCACTCGAGTCCAATTCGCCCGGTTTGAAATGGCTTGGCCTGCAGATCAAGGCCGCAGCCGACCAGGACGCCGAACACGCCACCGTCGAATTCGTAGCCAGAAGCCGCCTGGACGGCCGCGCCAGCCGCATGCACGAGACCAGCCGCTTCGTGCGCGAGAACGGACAATGGTTCTACCTCGACGGCGACGTGCGCTGATCCCAGCGCAGCCAATTGCCAGCGTTAAGGCGCGTACGGTGCCAAGTCCCCGTCAATGGCCTGCTTCAGCGCATCCAGCAGATCGATGCCGACGGCGCCAAGCCCGCGCGCGTCGCCCACGATCGCCAGCTCGGTCGGCGGCACATCGGCAAATCCGTCTGCAGCGGCCAATTCAACGTGCGTCTCCAGCCGCGCCGAGGTCGGCAACAGACTGATCCCCAACCCCGCCGCGACCGCTGCCTGCACGCCGGCCAGACTATGGCTGTGGTACGCGATATGCCACGGCTGCCCGGCGCTTTCCAGCGCATAGATCATCCGCTTGCGATAGACACATCCCTGCGGAAATAGGACCAACGGCACCACCGCTGCCTTCTCATTGCGCTGTCGACCGCCCACCCACACCAGGCGTTCCGGCCATGCCGCAAGGCAAGGACCATCGCCAGGCTCCCGCTTGACCAGCGCCAGCTCCAGCTCGCCGGACGCCAGCCCTGCGCGAAGATCCGTGCTCATGCCGCTAAGCGTTTCCAACCGCACCTGCGCGTGGCGCGCGGCAAATTCCGCCAGCAGCACCGTCAACCGCGACACATCGAAGTCCTCCGGCACACCCAGCCGTATCACCCGCGCGGTCCGCGGCGCTGACAACACATGCTCCGCCTCCCCTGCGATCGCCAGCAAGCGTCGCGCATAGGCCAACATCAGCTCGCCGTCCTCGGTTGCCGACACATTGCCGCCCGCGCGGTCCCGAAGCAGCAACGTCTTGCCCACGCTCTGCTCAAGCTTGCGCACCTGCTGACTGACGGTCGATTGCGTGCGATGCACCCGGCCGGCGGCGCGGGTGAAACTGCCTTCGTCCACGACGCAGACCAGCGTCTTCAATAGTTCGAGATCAAGCATCCGGTTCAACCCATAGTGGACATCGCCCGCCTTGGCCTTCAAGCAGGACAAGCTTATTTATCAATCAACTGAGTGTGAGTTTTTTATTAATTTTACAACTGCACCACCAGGATCTTACGCTCTGGATTCCACCATCGCCGAAGGAACCGACATGCCCCTCAATCACACTCGACCCCAATGGCTCACTTTTGACTGCTACGGCACGCTCATTCAATGGGACGAAGGCCTGCAGGCCGCAGTGGAAAAGATCCTCGAGGCCCACCCCGGGTCGACGCCGCGGCCCTCCGCTGCGCAGTTCCTGCATGAATACGACGAGCACGAGCACCGCCTCGAGCGCACCCCGCCCTACCGCAACTTCGCTGACGTAACCCGCGAATCATTGCGGCTCACCATGGCGCATTTTGGCCTTCCGTACCGACCCGAAGACGCAACGATGCTCACGAGCAGCATCTCCCGCATGCCACCGTTTCCCGAAGTCGTCGACACGCTCGGCAAGCTCAAGCAAGCCGGCTTCCGCCTTTGCATCATTTCCAACACGGACGACGACATCATCGCTGGCAACGTCGCACAACTGGGCGGCCATATCGACCGCGTCATCACGGCCGAGCAGGCCCACGCGTACAAGCCGTCACGCGCCATCTTCGCTCACGCCCATCAAGCGCTGGGGGTCACCCCAGCAGACGTCGTGCACATCTGCGCCAGCCCACACCTGGACCTCGTCGCGGCCCGCGACATCGGCTTCCGATGCGTCTGGATCGACCGCGGCACCGGCCGCAAGCCCTTGCCTGACTACCGCCCTGAAGCTACCGTAGCAACTCTGGATCGTGTGCCTGACCTGTTCCGCGACGCCGGCTGGCTCTGATCCCCATCCCATCTCTTATTGAAGGTTGCCATGAACCAGGAACCCGGTTTCGCCGACGCTCTCTTCCATGCCGATCCCGTAACCGCGTTGCGCACGGACCTGGCGCTGGCACTCCGTGCAGCGGCAGCTCACGGCTTGGGCGAAGGCGTCTGCAACCACTTCAGCGTCGCATTGCCCGGCGACCCCGATCATTTCCTTCTCAACCCTCGAGGCCTGATGTGGAACGAGGTCCAGGCGGAAGACATCGTGCTCGTCGACGCGTATGGCAACAAACTCGCCGGCCGGCACGAGGTTGAACCGACAGCCATGTTCATCCACGCTGCGATCCATCGCATCGCGGGCAAGGCCTGTGTGCTGCACACCCACATGCCCTACGCCACCGCGCTCACCCTTACTTCCGATCGCGGCCTGGACACCACCCTGTCCCAAAACGCCATGCGCTTCCATGGCCGGCTTGCCATCGACGCGGAATACAACGGACTCGCGTTGGACGTGACCGAAGGCGAACGGATCGCCCACGCCATGCAGGGCGCCGACATCGTCTTTTTGGGCAATCATGGCGTCGTTGTCTGCGGGGAACGACTCGATTACGCGTACGACGACCTCTTCTTCCTCGAACGCGCCTGTACCGCGCAGGTCCTCGCGCAATCCACCGGGCGTCCACTCGAACCTGTCAACGCGGAAATCGCAGCGAAGGTCGCCGCACAGATTCAAAGTGAACGCCTGCAGTCCGAGCTGTTCTTCGAAGCCCTGCGCCGCCAGCTGCCCTAACCTCGAAAACATCGTACCCAAACAAAAACCCCTCGCGGCGCCAGCCGCGAGGGGTTTCTTAATTAAAGCGATATATCAAGGATGCTTTGAGGCAAGCAGCGCATAGCCGCGCCCCGTGCCGACGTATTAGCGCCCCGCGCCCGACCTGCTTCTCTTGTCAGGCATCGGCACCGCTCGCCACGCACCAGCAATGCAGCTGGGCACTTATTCCCGACGCCACAAAGACAAAACCCCGCAGGGGACACCTGCGGGGTTTTGAGCAATAAAAGCCTGACGATGACCTACTTTCACAGACGTCCGTCCACTATCATCGGCGCAAAGGCGTTTCACTGTCCTGTTCGGGATGGGAAGGAGTGGTACCACCTTG
>Ga0213828_1001867_pt1 | contig 16304 bp, 12 predicted proteins | sample MC6MC0897MG_FD_180664 | JGI IMG/M metagenome (GOLD analysis project Ga0213828, IMG submission 180664) | Enriched soil aggregate microbial communities from Iowa State University, Ames, United States - MC6-MC0897-MG | ecosystem: Environmental > Terrestrial > Soil > Unclassified | place: USA: Iowa... | reverse complement strand
CCGGCTGGGTCGCCCATTGGCTGGAACAGCAGGTCGATCCGGAAATGAAGATCGGCCGCCCGCGCCAGGTCTACACCGGCAGCGACGTGCGCGACTACCAGGGCTGATCGCCCCGGTAACGCGTGTTGAAAGGCGCCCCGCATTGCGGGGCGTTTTTTTTGGTTCTTCTCTCATCTGAGGGGAGCGTGTTGTTGCAAGCGCCGTCGCAGAGTGAGCACGACCCTACGCGGGTTGTCGGGGGTGCAGGCGCCGTTTGGATGGGCTGGCGTCTCCGATCGCGGGATGGTCGCGAGCGTGAGGGCCCCGTAGCAGCCGGTAGGTCCCTGGTGCAGATGTCCCCCGGCCGCGTGGCGGCCTCCTCCTTTATTTTGCCCAGGAGCCTACCGGCTGCTACGGGGCTCGGCTTGCGGTAAGCAGGGGAAGCCAGGCCTTTCTGGCGCTGGTCGGTGGGTCGGGCGCTGGGCCCCCATGCCCTTTCCGGCGAATGTCCTCCGGCGTCGGCCTGCGGCCGCCACCTCCCCCTTTATTTCGCCTCCAAGGGCATGGGGGCCCCGCCGACGGCAGCGTCCGGAAAGCGCAGAGGCACCATTCTGCTTACCCCGCATATGGGTGAAGAACCGTTTTTTGGTTCTTTTTCCCAGCAAATGGGAGAAGCACCTCGTTCTGTTGGCGTGGAGGACCGCCTCACCTGCGGTCGTGATGGGGCAGGAAAAGTGCGAGGCAGGCGCCTCCCAAGGCCGAGTCCTGGATATCGATACGACCGCCGTGGCGCTCGGCGATGGTGCGCACCATCGCCAGGCCAAGTCCGAATCCACCTGTCGTGTCGGAGAGGCGCACGTAAGGCGCAAAGACATCCTGGCGATGGGCGGGCGGAATACCTGGGCCGTCGTCCTCCACGCGCAGGTGCAGCCCATCGCGGCGCATCTCGGCGGTGACCATGACCTCGGCATGTGCATGGCGCACTGCGTTGCCCAGCAGGTTGCGTACCGCCAGTTCCAGCGCCATGGCATTGGCATGCACCCCGGTGCCGGGCACGCACGCCAGTCGCAGGCGTGGGTCCTGCTGGTGCATGAAGTTCGCGGCGGTCGTGCGCAGCAAAAGGCGAAGGTCCACCCAGGTTCGCTCCACCAGCGGCATGCGGCCAAAGCGGACGTACTCCACCCCCGCCGAGGTCAGGTCTTCCAGCCATTGCAGGTCGGCCTGCATCTCCTGCAGCAACCCGCGCGCGCTGCTGTCCGCCGTCGCCGCTGCCTCTTCCACCAGGCTGGCCGTGAAACGCAGTCGTGTGATCGGCGTGCGCAGCTCATGGGCCATCGCCTGGCCCATCAGGCGCTGCCCGTCGAGCAGCGTGCGCATCTGCTGCGCCATGTCCTGCAGGGCCCGGCCCAACGGACGCAGCAGGTGCGTGCGCAGCACGGGAATGGGGTGGTCGAACGCGTTGGCCCGCAGATGGTGCACGGTGTCATGCAGCGCACGTACGTCATGCCACAGCCGGTGGATCAGGAAGTACAAGGGCAGGGCAATCGCGCCCACCACCGTAGACAACAGGCCGGCAAGGTAAAGCAGTTCGCTGCCGCCCAGGTCCGCCAGCTCCGCCGGTGCGCTATCAAAGCGACCCAGCGTAACGGCCTGGTCGCTACTACCCAGACGCTGGTGGCTGTAAGACCCGTGCAGGGTCATGACGATGCCGCCCTTCATCAGCACCGGGCGTTCGCCTGCCGGGATCAGTGACTTCACCTGGTCCAGCGAACGCAGGTGAATCGGGTAGGCGAACACGGCCTGCAACGCCTTCATCTCGTCGGCGCGCTCCTCCGGTTGCCTGCGCAGCAGGCGTTCGGCAATCAGCGCGTGGGTTCCTTCCACCTCATAGCGCATCGACTGGTCGTGCGCCGACTGGTCATGTACGTTGTCGACCCATCGGTCCCATATCATCGTGCCGGTGAGCAGCAACACCAGTTGCGCGCTCACGAAGGCGATGCAGTAGCGGATATAGAGCGGCAGGGGGCCGCGCAGGCGCCTGGGTGGGGTCATTCCCATGCCGCCGGACTGAACAGGTATCCCTGGCCGCGTACTGTCTTGATGCGGGTCGGGTCGGGCTCGGTATCACCCAGACGGCGGCGCAAGCGCGAGATGCGCGCATCCATGGAGCGGTCCATGCCATCGAAGCCGATGCCGCGCAGCCCCTGGAACAGCGTCTCGCGATCGATTATCCGGCCCGGGTTGCGGGCCAGCAACACCAGCAGGTCGAAGTCGGCGGTGGTCAGGCTCACCGGTTTGCCGCTCAGATGCACGTCGCGGCTGTCCAGCTCGATGCGCAACCGCCCGAATACAAGTGGGATGTTCTCGCCGTCCACTGTCGGCACGGGTACCTGCCGGCGCAGATGGGCACGCAGGCGCGCCAGGAGAACACGAGGCTCGATCGGCTTGGTGATGTAGTCGTCCGCACCCAGTTCCAGCCCCAGCACCTGCTGGATGTCATCGGCCTGCGCACTGAAGATGCACAACACGCCCTGGTAATGCGCCCTCACGCGGCGGCATACATCCAGGCCATCCATGTCCGGGAGGCCCAGATCGAGAAGCACTACATCCGGCGGAGCGCACTGAATGCTGGCGATTGCCTTTTCACCGCAGTCCACGCGCTGTACATCGAATCCATGCCCCAACAGATAGCGCGTTACCAGGGTGGCGAGACGGTCGTCATCTTCAACCAGGAGCAGGCGTGACATCGGGAGGCTCGTTATCAAAGCATCCATGCTAAAGAGCTCTTCAACGCGATGGCATGGGCAATGGCGACAGAATGGGTGATGCCGCGGCGGTGATTCAGGTGCCAGTGTCCTGCCGGTTACGCGCGGTCACGCACCGTCGCAGTGGCATACGCAACGGCTACAGTCGCGCTGAGGAAGACGCGAAGCAGCCTCTTCATCATGACGGCTCCAACCAACCAGGAGCTGCACATGAAAAATTTTCTCTCCCCGATCGCCACTGTCGTTGCACTGTCACTGGCGCCCGCCGTCGCCTGGGCAGATGTGGACGACCGTGTCGGTGGCTACGCTGTCGTCGGGCTGGGCAAGACCAAGACCGAGGCACACGGCAAGAAGATCGACCTGAATCAAGGCAAGGGCAAAGTCGGCACCGGAAAGTTCAACTACACCTTGGGCGGCGGCTACCGCCTGAGTGACCACTTTGCAGTGGAAACCAGCTTCCACGGTCAGGCGGGTAACGGCAAGAAAAAGTCCTCGCGCAATGGCAACAGGAACGCCACATCAAACGGGGAGATCGGGTCGCTCAAGACCCGCGCCTACACCGTTTCTGGCCTGGTGATCATGCCGGTAGGCGAACGTGTGGAACTGTTCGGCCGTGCCGGCGTAGGCCGCATGAACACCAGTCTCAACCCGGCGGCTGGAAGCGACATCGGCAAGGCGCGCAGTAGTGGCGTTGCCACCCAGTTCGGTGCCGGTGCCAATTTCTACGTGGGCCAGAACAGCTTCCTGCGCACCGAATGGGCCACGCTTCGTGGCAAAGGCAATGACGACGTGGCCAGGGCGCTAGGCCGCAACAAGCTGCGCTCCTCCGGCGTGATGGTGTCCTACGGCCACAACTTCTGAACCTGCGGGGCTGCGCCGAGAGCGTGGCCCCGCGTTCCCGGCACCTGCCGGAATGGCCCGCAGGGGATAGACAATGATGCAGACGCCCAAGCATGCAGGCTCGGTGCTTCAGCCTTCGACGGGCACGGCCATTGCCGGCGCATGGGCGCTGGACGAGCGCTCGGTACCGCTACATGCGCAGGTGGCGCGCATGATGGCGCAACACGGGGGAAACGACCGCGATGAACGGGCTTGTGGTAGCAATGGCTACTGGCAGGATGCCTTGCGGGGCATTGCCCTGTCCGGGCAGCACTGTGCAGGTATCCGTGCACTACGAACCTCGCCGTCGGGACGCTATACGACCGTCCTGGATGGGGTGCTGGTCAGCCCCTGCGAGCTGGCCAGCGAGATCAGTGTTGGCGGGGCGCACAGCCCTGCACTGGACGCATGGGACGCCTGGCTGAGCGTCCTCGATGCGCGGGGCGTGCAGCGTGCCGCCAAGTACCTGGAGGGCGCATTCGCGATGGCCATCCATGATCGCGAGCGGCACCGCCTCACGCTGCTTCGCGACCGCGCAGGCCAGCGGCAGCTGTACTACGCATGGACCAATGGAGTATTTCTGTTCGCAAGCCAGCCCGGTATGTTGGCGCGACACCCAGCGTTCGAACGCCGGGTGGATCGCAACGTCCTTGCGCTGTACCTGCGTCACGGCTATGTACCGGCCCCCCACAGCATGTTCGCCGGTGCTTTCCAGCTTCGAGCCGGTTGCATGCTGCAGTTGGATCTCACCAACATTCGGCTGGGCGGGCGCAATCACGTGCCGGGCGTGGACCAGCGTGCCTATTGGAACGCCGGGCAGGCCTATGAAGCGGCAGTGGCGCGTCGCGACAGGATCGATCCGGCCCAGGCCATCGATGCACTGGACCGACGAATCCATGCCTCGGTGGCACGCCTTGGCGGAAATCGCGGCTGCGCTGCATTTCTGTCCGGGGGCGTGGATTCTTCCGTGGTGGCCGCCGTCCTGCAGGCGCAGAGCCGCACACCGGTTACCACGGTGTGCATCGGATTCGACGACGAAGGACACGATGAGCGCCGTTGGGCCGATGCGGTGGCGCGCGTGCTGGGTGTGAACCACGGCTCGGCCCAGCTGGACGGCCTGCGTGCGCGTGACCTGGTGCAGCAGCTGCCGCAAGTGTGGTGTGAGCCGTTCGCCGATGCCTCGCAGCTGCCCACGCTGGAGGCCTGTCTGCAGCTGGGGCGGGGGCAGATTGTATTGACCGGTGATGGCGGCGATGAACTGTGGTTCGGCCACGGGGCGCATGCACGAGCCGTGCGCAACGCACGCCTGGCCCAGGCGCTGCCGGGTTGCCTGCGTGCGATGGCGCGGCGCAGGCTGCGCAATGACCCCGAGCAGCCTCGGCTGGGCGGCGCGCCAGCCTTGCTGGCCAACGTGGCCAGTGACGATGTGCGCCACCATTTCCTGCTGCGAACCGTGCGCTGGCGCGACCCGGCGGCCCTGGTGAAGGGCGCGGTGCTGCCACGCACGCTGTACGACGACACCGGCTGCACACTCCGCAACGTGGCGCCTGCCGACCAGGTGCAATACCTCGATTTCGCCATGGAACTGGGCAATGGCATCCTGGTCAAGACCCAGCGTGCCGCCGCCAGTGCCGGGTTGCAGGTGTGCTCGCCCCTGCTCGACAAGCACCTGGTGGAGCACGCATGGGCACTGCCCAACGAGCTCAAATTCCGCGATGGCGAGCACAAGTGGGTGCTCAAGCAGGCGCTGTGCCGCTACCTGCCCACCGAGCTCGTGCATCGTCCCAAGCGCGGGTTCGGTCCACCGATCGCGACTTGGCTGGCCGGTCCGTTGCGGCCATGGGCCGAAGCGCTGTTGTCCCTGCCCGCGCTGCAGGCGCACGGTCTGCTGGATGAGGGGCGGGTAAGGCGGATGTGGGACGCCTTTCTGGCTGGCGAGCGTCGATGGCATCCGCTGCTGTGGACAGTGCTGATGTTCCAGGCTTGGTACGCGCACCATCTTCGGCCGCAGTGATCCGGGGGCGGACCTCCGCTGTGACGTTGCCTGCAGCCACCCATGGGGTGGCTCTATCGTCATGATGCTGAACGAGGCTTGCGCGTGGGCGTGCTGCGCTGACGTTTTCGTACTTATTGCATGGGTCTATCGAGCTCTACGGAACAGGCTTGTCACATCAATCAAGCCATGCCGAAAGGAGACCGACCATGGAGCACTACCTGCTGATTCCGCTGCTTGCCGCTGCCTCCACCCTGCACGCCAGCGATGCGCTGGCCGGCTATACCGGACCGGGGGCCACCGCAGTCGCCACCACCGTGGCGCAGGCCCGTCAGCAGCGCGACGACCATGCGGTGCTGCTGCTGGGCCATCTCGTCGCCAAGGTCGGCGATGAACGCTATCGCTTCCGCGACGCCACGGGCGAGATCGAGGTGGAGATCGACGACGAGGACATGCCGCACCAGGCCTTTGGCGCGGACACCACGGTCGAACTGTTGGGCAAGGTGGACACGCACCGCTTCAAGCCCACCGATATCGAGGTGAAACGCGTGCAGGTGCTGCCGCCGCGCTGAGCCGGCGCACACCCGTTTGCGCAAACCGCCGTGCCCGGCGCTTGGTCTGGTGCGTGAATGTGAGAACGCCTTCCGAACGGAACTGTGCGTACGCACCCAGAATCAAATGTTGAATAGGCAACCACGCGATTTGGGCATTGACGCGCCCAATAGCCGGGCGGACGCTCTCGTCGCATCCTGCGGCTGCTGCGCAGCGGGGGTGACCAGGACCGGGCCGACACAGGTATGTTGCCGACCCGCCGCCGATGCATGAGGCATCCGGAACGCAGGGGGTTGTGATGGGGATGAAGTCGCAACAGCGGTAACCGAAACCGCCCGGTGCCAGCGTCCCGCAGGCGCACCGGGCCGGGCAGTCGAACAGGTGGATGCAGGCGAACGATCGCGCGTCGTTGCGTACCGTCGTGGGCGATGACACATCGCACGGCGACGCAGCGCTGTCGCCACCGTGTCCATGCACCAGCGCAACGCACAGGTTGACGATGACGTGGCCGCCATGGGCGGACGCAGGACGCCGTGCGCCCTGTGTTCCTGTCCGGGGCGCATCGCCGGAAGCAATGCCCGCTGGGCCACAGGCAGACGCTGCTGTTCCTTCCAACGGAAATGGAGACGCACACATGGCTGTCCAGACCGAGTTCGTACAGAAACTGCTTTCCGACGCTTCCTTCGCCGAGCAACTGCGCAGCCAGGCAGTGGCTGCGGTGCTGGGTGGGCAGGAAAGTGCCGCCTGGAAAACCTATTTCGGCGGTCAACACTTCGCCGCGATGGCAACCGATCCGCACAAGCTGCAGGCGCTGGGCGCAAAGGCGGGGGCGGCGGCATGCACCTGCAACAGCACCACCGTCACCACCACCACCAGCCCGATCTGCACCGGCACCACCACCACCGGGTCGGGCTGAGCGACCTGGCATGCGCTGAAGCCGACCCACATCCTGCGATGGGCAGACCGCCGCGCGGACGCCATCGCCCACGTGTTCCAGGAGGAAGTGAAGATGTCGCTCTCACAGAAGACCAGTGAAATCGTGCAGAAGGCGCTCGACGACAAAGGGTTCGCCGACCAGCTGCGTACCCAGGGCCTGCAGGCCATCCATGCCGGCGCGGGCAGCACCGAATGGAAAACCTACTTCGCCCAGTTCGCCTCTTCGCCGGAGGAACTGCAGGCGCTGTCCGGCGGCGGTGCATCGGTGGCGGCCTGTACCTGCCACAGCCGCACGGTAACCACCACCAGCACACCGCTGTGCACCACCACCACCACCACGACCAGCAGTTGATCAGCACTGTCGCGCTGGCGACGGAACGGGTGCGCCGGTAGCCGGCAGGGGCCGGCGCACTCCCTTGGACCCGTTTTCCATGGAGGCATGCCGTGCAGGATCTCGATACCGTAGCTCCACAGGCGCCCGCTGCAGGCCGCCCCGAACAGGATTGGCGTGCGCTGGTGGACCAGTACCTGCCGGTGGTGCCGAGCAAGAGTGGCTGGCGCTACTGCCCGCCGCAGGTGGCCCATCCCGCGCAGGGATGGAAGCTGCATATCTCGGCCACACTGCCCAATGCAATCGATGTGTTCCGACGCTGCGCGCCGCTGCTGGCCGCACGCGGCGTTGCATTCAAATCGGTCAAGACACTGAACATCCTGGGGCGGCTCAACAGTGCCATCCCGTTCGGCTTCAGCCAGATCGGCAAGTTCATTACCGTGTATCCGCGCGATGCCGCGCAGGCGGTCGAACTGGCCGAGTTGCTCGACCAGGCCACGCAGGGACTGGGCGCGCCTGCCGTACCGTTCGATCGTCAGTTGCGGCCGGGCAGTGCGGTGTTCTTCCGCTACGGCGCGTTCGGCCACGAGGAAGTGGAAACCGACGATGGCACCCGGGTCAGCGCCGTGCGCATGCCCAGCGGCGAACTGGTCCCGGACCTGCGCGAGCCCGGCAAGGCGGTACCTGACTGGATCGAGTGCCCGTTCCAGGCACCCGTTGAAATGGCGTCGCCGCCGACGCCGCTGCAGACCCGCTTTCTCTGCTACGAAGCGTTCATGCAGCGTGGCAAGGGCGGCGTCTACCGCGCGGTGGACATCCACTGCTCGCCGGCGCGGCTGTGCGTGGTGAAGGAAGGCCGCCGCCATGGCGAAACCAACTGGCATGGCCTGGACGGCCGAAGCTTCGTCGAGCGCGAAGAGGCGTTCCTGCGTGCGATGGACGGGCTGCCGTTCGCCCCGCCCGCGGTGATCGACGCGTTCTGCATCGGCGAGCACCGCTATCTGGTGATGGAGCACATCGACGGTGAGCCACTGCTGCAGGCCTGCGCCGATCCGCAGAAGAAGATCCCGCTGGCCGACGCACTGGCCTATGCCGCGGGGGTGGCGCAGCTGGTGGCGGAGCTGCATGCGGCAGGGTGGGTGTGGCGCGACCTGAAGCCGGCCAACCTGCTGGTGGATCGCACCGGCCGCCTGCGACCGGTCGATTTCGAAGGCGCACTGCGTGCCGATGAAACCAGTGACACCCCGTGGGGTACCCCCAGCTACATGCCGCCGGAGGCCAAGCGTGGCGCGTTTGCAGGCACCCACCAACGCGAAGATCTTTACGGACTCGGCGCAACCATCCACCAGCTGTTGACCTCCTGGCTGATGCACCGCGACGAGGCCGACCCCGCGGCCCAGGCAAGCGTGGCGCAGCGCCCCACACTGGGCCGCCTGCGCAAGGGCGTGCCGTCGCACGTGCGCGCGCTGGTCGCGCAGTTGATGGATACCGACCCCGCGCGGCGCCCGATGGCGACGGTCGTGGCCGCGGAACTGGCGCGCTATGCGGTGTCGGCGCTGCCGGTGCCGGTACCGGCTGGCCGTGACTCGGCGATGGTACGGCGCGTGCGCGAAAAGATGTGGAAGGACGTGCAGGAAATGCTGCTGGACGAGCCGGTGCTGATGGAGGCGTGAGCGGCCTGGTGTCGGCCAACTCGTTGCGTGGCACGGAGGATGAACAAAGGACGGCTACGGCCGTCCTACCCGTTTCCGTCGCAGGGGCGCAAGGCAAAGCGCAGTAGGAATTTCTTCAATGTGCACGTACTGCGCGCGCTGTCGCATATCCACGCGCGGGACCCGATTTTTAGGACGGGTTGAATGGGTAAATCACGGTCCGCTGACTAACCTGACTGGGCTGCCACACCCCACGCGGGGTTGCAGTGCTTTCCGCCGAAAGCTCCCTTTCGAAGAAAAAAGAGAGAGACCCCATGTCAACCATCCTCAAGAAGGCCGCGCTCGCTGCAGCGCTGGCCGCCGCATCCGTGTCGGCCCACGCCGTCGAATCCCACATCAAGGTCTACACCAACGTAGACACCACCCTGGCGCTGATGAAGGCCGACGGCAGCGCGCTGCCGGACCTGATCACGCTGGCCCATATCCCGGGGCAGGGCTTGAACGCCCACACCGAGCGTGTGCGCATCTATACCAACGATGAAACCAGAGACATCGAAGTACGCCTGACCACCGATCCATCGCTGGTGCTGAAGGGCGGCGGCGGCGGCACGCCCATCCCGTTGGCGGTCGACCTCAACAACAAGCGGCTGACGGTCGCCGCCCAGGATTTCCTCGCCTCGGACATCTACGACGGCGCGCTGCCGGGAGCCTCGGTAGCGATGGATCTGCGCGTTGGCCAGGTCACCCGCGCGCCGATCACCGTGGCTGGCGAGTATGAGGGCATGGTCAGCATCGCCATGGTGCAGAAGACCGGCACTCCGTAACACCCAGCGCCGGCCCGGTTTCCGGGCCGGCCGCGTCAGGTAGCAACCACCATGAAAGCTCCCGCACCCGCCTTCACCCGGCTGGCGGTCGCGCTCGCCTTGTCGTTGGCCACGCCGCTGGCCGCGGCGCGCGGCGTACCGGTTGGTTTCGAAGCGCTGGCCGAAGGTCAGATCGAACAACTTGATGTGCGCCTGTTCGACCGTTCGGCCGGACTCGCGGCGGTGCACGTCACCCTGGAACATGTGCAGCTGGAAGACCCCGCCCGCGTGCTGCAGGCGCTTGACCTTTCTCCCGAGGCGCAGGCCGCGTTGCTGCCCGCGCTGTCGCAACCGTTGCCGCGCAACAGCCATCTTGCCTGTCGCTATGGCAGTGGCAGTGCCGGCTGTGGCTATCTCGCTCCCCCCGAGGACTCCAACACCGTGCGTGCCCTCTATGACGAAGGCGAGGGCGCCGTGCGCCTGTTCGTCGCCCGCCAGTGGATCGCCGCCGAACCCGCCGCCGAGCGCTTCCACCAGGTCAGCAGCAACGCCGAGAACGCGTTCCTGCACCAGCAGACCCTCAATGTCAGCGGTGGCCGCGGCTACCAGGCACTGACCGCGCAAGGGGCGGGTGCGCTGGGCGTGCTACAGCGTGGGCACATTGCCGTGGACTGGAACTTCACCCGCCAGCAGTACCGCGGTGGCCGCCGCCGTGGTGATTTCCAGTTCGACAACGCCTATTACCGCCATGACCTGGGCCAGCAGCATTACCTGCAGGCCGGGCGCATGGATCGCCGCAACCTGTCCAGCCCGCAGGGCGGCACCTTCAGTTTCAGCATGCTGCCGATGGACCGCTTCGCCGGCCTGCGCGTGGGCACCACCCAGGCCTACGTGGATACCGACGCTGCCGTCCAGGCGCTGCCGCTCACCGTGCTGCTGGCGCGCGATGCACGGGTGGATGCCTTCGATGGCGAGCGCCTGCTGCAGACCTTCTACCTGCCGGCCGGCATCAACCAGCTCGATACCCGCCGGTTCCCGCTAGGTACCTACACCGTCAGCCTGCGCATCTATGAGGACGGCGTGCTGGTGCGCAGCGAGGACGCGCCCTTCGACAAGGGCGGTGACTGGACCAACAGCAGCGTGCAGTGGTTCCTGCAGGGCGGCCGCCGCAACGAGCGCCGCAGTGATCGATTCGACGGCGAAATGGCCGCCATGGCCGGCCTGCGCCTGCCACTGGGCCGCGCCACGGCGGTCACCGCTGGCGTCGCCGACCTCGGTGGCTTCAGCTATGGCGAGCTGCGTGTGGACCTGCGCCATGCCTTCGCCAACCAGGACATCCGTGCCACCTTCAGCGGCATGCACGGCAGCGATGGCAGCAACGGCCAGCAGCATCAGCTGTCCTATCGCCGCCTCGCCTCGTGGAACCTCTATCAGCAGCGGGTGCGCGGCAAAGCCTGTGTGTTCGAGGATGATGCGCGCGACCGCCTGGGCTGCGCCGACTCGCTGAGTGCATCGGTCGCGCTGCCGGTTGCCGGGGGCAGTGCCTATGTGGCCTATACCCGCCGCCAGACCTGGAGCCGTGGCTCACTGCTGCCGGGCGCCAGCGACGATCCGATGGCCGGGCTGGACCCGCTGCTACCCCCGTGGCAGCAGCGCTACGCGCGCGAGCCGCAGCTCAGCCGGACTTGGCAGGCCAGCTACAGCCGCGTGCAGCGCTGGCAGGAGTTCAGTGTCTCCACCCGGCTCGGCCTGTGGCAGCAGAATACGCGCAGCAGCCTGCGCGACGGCCGCGACCGTGGCATCTACCTCAACGTCAGCCTGACCCGCCTGCAACGCGGCGACCGCGGCAGTTCGCAACGCCGCTATGGCATCGATGTCCGGCAGCCGCAGCACCTGCGGCCGGACATCAACTACAGCGCCGGCCAGACCGTGCGCCAGGACGTGGATACGCAGTACCGCGAGGCCTCGCTGGACCTGCGCGGCAACAACAACGACCGCTACAGCGCCGCGCTCAGTGCCCAGCTGCAGAACAGCATCGGCCACACCGGCGCCACCGTAGCGCACTACCGGCAGCGCGGCGACAGCGAAATGGCCTATAGCGCCACGCATAGTTCCGGGCTGGCGTTGGGCCGCCGGGGCCTCTACTGGGGCGGCGGCCTGGGCGCCGACGCCGGGCTGGCCGTACAGGTGGACGACACCGACGACCTGGAACTGACCGGCGTGGCCGCCGAGCTGCAGGTGGGCGGGTTGCGCCGGCAGCGCCTGGCGCTGGGCGAGCGCCGCCTGCTGCCGCTGCCGGCCTACCAGACCCACCGTGCCGAAGTGCAGGATGCCAGCGCACTGAACAGCGATGCCGCCATCCGCGTGACCGGGGTGGGCGGCGCACGGCCGCTGTTCCTCTCCCCCGGCCGGCTGGTGCAGATGCCGGTACCGATCGAGGTGACCTACACCTTCATCGGCAGCGCGCGCGACATCGCCGGGGTGCCGCTGCGCGGTGCCCGCATCCTCAACGCACCGGTGCCCGGTACCGGCACCAACGGTGGCTTCGTCGCCGACTTCCCGCGCCGCGAACGCACCCTCTACCTGCTGCAGGACGACCGCCTGCTGCAGTGCCCGCTGCAGGTTCGCGAGCGCCGCAACGTGGTGATGCTGGTCGGCCAGGTGCAGTGCGCACCGTTGAATGTCGCCCAGCTGCCCGCCGACATCCGTCAGCAGGCGCGGGTGACGCGCCTCTTGCAGGAACAGGCGCTGATCGCGGTCGTGCCGCAGACCGCTGCGGCCGGGAGGACGCCATGAACCGGCGCGGCGTGTGGGGGGTGATGCTGGTGATGGCGTTGCTGATGGTGATGCCGAAGGCGTGGGGGCAAAGGCCGCCGGAAACGCATCCGGTGAGTGCTACGCAGAACATCGTGATGACGTGGGATCGTTCGGCTATGCCGGGGGAGATAGTGTTAATGCCGCCGCGGACATTGCTGGGGTACAACCACGCTGATCTGGGGCTCGAGTACGGCGCGCTACACCTGGTTTGCCTGTCGGCTACAGATTCTGAGCGTGGTGCGTGTCCCACGGTAGGAACTGCCGAGCACTCCTTGGGGCTACGGGATATTCGACTCACATTCGTAGAGAAGAGGTCGCTGATGAAGACCGAATTGGTCATCAAAGGCGCCATAGAAAGGGCACTTTCTGGCCGGTCATGCCTGATTGATTTCTGGCAGGAAGGACTATTGGCTCCGTGGTCCTATTATGGGGACGGATGCGCAACCGATATCCCGGTTGGCACCGGCGCTCAACTGGAGATCGGTGCAACTGAGCTCAGCAGGTTGGTCGCAGGCCTCTGGACGGCGACTCTTGAACTGCAGGTAAGGACGCCCGGCGCCGGGGGCCTGGCTACGCTCATCTTCTCGTTCGATCTCACGATAACCGACCAAAACGCCGTCGCGATCTACTTCCCTGAGTTCGAGCACGTGTCCCCGCTTGTTCAACTCAATGCTTCGTATGACCCGATAGGCCAGACCATCGGCGGGCGGACGATACTGGATATGTGTCTGTACGACGGGCTCGGCTCGCAGTCCCAGTACCTGGGCGTGACCGTGCGGGATATCACCGGGCACCCACCCGGACCGAGCGGCTATTCGCTCTGGCACAACGATGGCGGCACCGATGACACGCGCCGCCTGGACTACGCCGTCAGCCTTGCCCACAACGGCGCGACGGTGCCCCTGCCCAGTGGCGTGGAGCAGCAGTTGCATGGCATCGACACCGCCCGGCTACGGCTGGTGCTGCTTCCCGGCATGAACCAACCGGTGTTCTGCGTGCCCACGCCGCTCACCTTCGATATTCCCCGTGTACCCATTTCCACCCAGCAGCCCGGTGTCTATTTCGGCGAGGTGCAAGTGGAGCTGCGTGTCCCCACCACCACGCCGTGACCCCGCCAGGAGTGCCCATGAAACGCGTCATTGCTTGCCTGATCCCCCTGACCCTGCTGCTGGGCGTGCCAGCGCAGGCCAACCTCACCGTGCATCCCATGCGCGCCTCCGTGGATGCCAAGCGCAGCACGCAGATCCGCATCTACTCACAGTCCACACAACCGCAGTACATCCAGGCCTCGCTGCGCCGCATCGTGGATCCCGCCGGCGCGCAGGAGCACGAGGTGGAGGTGGAGCCCAGCGAGGCGGCGATCGCCGTCACACCCGGGAAATTCGCCTTGGCCGGCGGTGGCAACCGCCTGATCCGGGTCATTCCACTGCAGCCGGTGGAGGCCGAGACCGCTTACCGGGTGTACTTCGAAGGCGTGCGCGGGCCGGACGAAACCCCTGTCGGCAGCGAGGAGGGCGCGCAGGCCAGTGTTGGCGTGAACCTGGTATGGGGCGCACTGGTGAACGTGCTTCCGGCTGAGGGCAGCGTGCGGCCGCGGGTAGAGGGCAATGCGTTGCACAACGACGGCACGCTGCGCCTGGGCATTACCAGCATCGCCGATTGCGACGGCAGCCGCTGCACCGCCCATGACGTGTCACGCAGCCTCTATCCGGGCGGCACGTTGCCGCTGCCGTTTGCGGTAGTGCCAGGCAACACCGTGCAGGTTCGCTACCGCCTGACGCGTGATGGCAACCGCGAACACCTCGCCACGCTTGTCCCTTGATCCGCGCATCCCGCCCGGCGTGATGCCTGGCGGGAGAATTTTGCAATTTCCTTCAAGGAGAATTCGATGAACAAGATCTATCGTCGTTTATGGTCCACCGCGCGACAGTGCTGGGTGGTGGCCAGTGAGCTTGCCAGCCCCCGCGGAAAAGCGTCCCGACGGATGCGGCCCATGTCGGCTGCCGGCCTGCTTGTGTGTATTGGCGTACTCGGTGCGGCCGTTCCCGTAGCCGCCACGGGCACAGAGGACCCCGAAGACACCATGCCTTCAACGAAGACCGACGATGACATGAGGGCAACGGAGTTCGGATACATGGCCGGCGCAATCGACAACCTGAATGCCCCGTCGTTCACGGGGTTCGGTCAAGGGACTGTCCTTGCGAACTGCTGTCCCCTGATCGGCGATGACGGCCCCTTCGAGCCTGCACAGGCGGGGCGCAACAGCAGGTTCTACATGGCCATGGGTAACGGCGCCTATAACGATGGCTTCTATTCGGTCACGGTTGGGCATCAATCACGCAGCGAGGGCGACAGGAATGCTGTCTTCGGATACCAGGCGATTGCCAGACGAGGCTACGGTGTGGCGATGGGAACGCACGCGCTTACCAATGGCATCGGTGCCGTGGCCATCGGTCACGAAGCTCAGTCCTACTCCACCAACTCAATCGCCGTGGGCAGCAACGCCCGCACCCATGACAGTAGTGGGGGCGTTTCCCGCATTGCCATTGGCGGCAACGCATTTGCCGGCTCGGCAGGCTGGTCGGGTGCGATCGCAGTGGGTGGCGAGGCGCGCGCGGAGACAGACAGCATTGCGATCGGCTTCGAGGCGAAGGCCCCTACAAGCAGCGGCACAGCGATAGGACGCGAAGCGCAGGCAACCGGGGGGGGCGCAATTGCGCTGGGGCGTTCGGCCCGTGCCAGCGGAGCTACTGCCATGGCGCTTGGCAAGGGCGCTGTCGCCACCGGCTGGCAATCGCTGGCGCTGGGTGAGAACGCCCGTGCCGACGAATGGTCGTCCTTTGCTGTGGGCGCGGGCGCGCACTCGAAGGCTGCCGGTGGCATTGCCATGGGCTACTTCGCCAGTGTCAGCAGTACGGATGCGAAGCTGGGGCTTGCCCTTGGTGAAAAGGCCACGGTCGGACACGCGCGCGCGGTCGCGCTGGGCTCGAACTCGGCAACCACCGGCACCGACCAGGTATCGGTGGGCAATGCCTCGATCAAACGCAGAATCGTGAACGTGGGCGACGGCACGTTGGCCGCCAACAGCAACGACGCGGTGACCGGCCGGCAGTTGTTCGCCACCAACCAGACCGTTGCCACCGTCAAGACGACAGCCGACAGTGCGCTGGCCAAGGCGAACCAGGCAACCGATCTGATCAGCCAGACCGCCAGCAACAGCCAGGTTCGGATAGGCGCCAACAACACCGGTACCGTTATCGACGTGACCAACAAGAACGGCACGAAGCGTCGCATCCAGAACCTGGAAAACGGCGTGCTCAGCACCAGCAGTACCGACGCGGTCACCGGGCAGCAGCTGCACGCCACCAACCAGAACGTTGCGGCCGCAACGGCGACAGCCAACACCGCACGCACTGCCGCCGAAGCGGCCACCACCCGGTTGAACGCGCAGGCACCGGCAGTGGGCCAGGGCGCTTCGGCAGAAGGTGCGGGCGCGAGTGCCGGCGCTGCGCTGGGCTATGGCGCGAAGTCCTACAACAGCAACGGCCTTGCCTTGGGCGCGGATGCACGGGCGGGGGTCAAGGCCGACGGCAGCAA
>Ga0213828_1001865_pt1 | contig 16313 bp, 22 predicted proteins | sample MC6MC0897MG_FD_180664 | JGI IMG/M metagenome (GOLD analysis project Ga0213828, IMG submission 180664) | Enriched soil aggregate microbial communities from Iowa State University, Ames, United States - MC6-MC0897-MG | ecosystem: Environmental > Terrestrial > Soil > Unclassified | place: USA: Iowa... | reverse complement strand
CGGATGCACAAGCAACATACATAGTTAACAGTGTAAATGAGATTAAAGAACTTCTTGGTTAATAGATAGTCAGAAACTGCATTGGTAGAAAGTCAGAAACTGCATTGGTAGAAATGCAGTTTCGTATTTTTTTTTGGAAAACAGACGGAATCGCTGATAACCCAGGTAGAATCGCTGATAAAAGATCAGAAATCGCTGATAACCCAGGTAGAATCGCTGATAAAAGATCAGAAATCGCTGATAACCCAAGCAATATCGCTGATAACCTAGCAAAATCAGTATTAAATCAAACTACCCAAGAAAAATTTACTTCGCAATCCCATTTTGAAAAGCGTAGACAACTGCTTGTGTGCGATCTTGAACATCGAGCTTCGCTAAAATATTGCTGACGTGTGTTTTCACCGTTTTTAAAGCAATGTATAGTTCATCGGCGATTTCCTGATTTGCTTTGCCTTGAGCCATCAGCAGTAATACTTCCATTTCACGATCTGTAAGTTGCTCATAAAGTGGGGTGCTATTGCCGTGGCGCATACGATGCATCATTTTTGAAGTTACTTCTGGCTCGAGCACGGTTTCGCCGCCCATTGTTTTGCGAATGGCATCCGCGATTTGCTTTGCATTTGAAGTTTTTAAAATATAGCTGACTGCACCAGCCTCTAATGCAGGATAAACTTTATCATCATCTAAAAAACTTGTAACCATCATTATTTTTGCCTCTGGCCATGCTGCTAAAATTTCAGCTGTCGCCTCAGCTCCTGTCATGATTGGCATGACATTATCCATTAAAATAATGTCTGGACGTAGTGTGAGAGCTCGTTCCACTGCCTCTTTACCATTTTCAGCTTCACCGACGACAGTGATATCTGGTTGTGCTGACAAATAGGCAGAAACACCGATACGCACCATTTCGTGATCATCCACTATTAATATTTGTATCATTCACTTCTTCCTCCTTATGTAGCGGGATTTTAACCTCTACAATTGTACCTTCACCAGGCACTGACACAATTTTATACATACAGCCTATCTCTACAGCGCGTTCAGCAATATTTTGCAGACCATAAGAAGTAGATTTATCTGCTTCGACATCAAAGCCGAGGCCATTGTCTTGGATACGTAAGATAGCTAAATCATCGCGGGCAACGAGCAGTAATTCAACTTCGCTCGCTTTGGCATGGCGTAGCGTATTGGATAACGCCTCCTGTGCAATGCGGAATAAATGATCCTCTTCCGCTTTTGATAACGACATTTCCTCCAGCTCATATTCAATATGAAAAAATACTTTTTGCTGCAGCTCAATAATTAACTCCTCAAGACCTTGAGCAAGAGTTTTATTATGCAAAGCTACAGGACGTAGATGTAATAATAATGCCCGCATTTCAAGCTGTGCCTGTTGTACAATTTTTTCGACCTGCTTTAAGCTTGTGGCATTTTCGTCAGTTTCCGTTAAAGCGGAAAGTAACATCGAAGCGGCGAATAATTGCTGCGATACAGAATCATGCAGCTCACGAGCAAGGCGTTGGCGTTCAGCGATAATTCGTTCTTGAATAATTTTATCGTTAGCTTCTGCACGTTCATTGGATAAGCGCTGTAAGCTTTTTCGTTGCGTATCGATTAACTCACTTGTTTGTTCCAAAGCTTTTTTCAAAGGTTTCGGTAAAGGTTGTTTTTTAGGTAATACAAAATCTGGTTCAATTAATTGTTTCACAATGCGGGTTGCCTGAGCTTCTCTTGCACGAGCAGTCATACTAATCCAGCTTGCAATCAGTAAACTGATCGCAAAAAGACTGAGGGCAATATAACCGCCAAGTGGTATATTATTATAATTCTGCTGCCATAATGGCCCCCATATTTTCTCATTTGGCTCGCCCCAGATAGCGACAAGGAGTCCAAATGCAGCACTCAACAAAATGAAAAATAGCGTAAATAATCTCGAGATAAAGGCTATCATTTACGTAGCACCTCCAAGTCCCCAAGCCATGTTGCAACATGTATAACGAGTGTACGCTTTGCATCCTCAGGGTTTCCATCTGAGAAACTTACACTTTCATTGAGTATGCGTTGTGGCCCAACATGTAGACATTTCAATTCACCAAACAATGTTGTGTATTGTAAACGGAATGGAATTTCATATGGAATATAAACTTGCACCTTACCAATACCTTGGCGAATCGTAATGAGACTTGTGCCAGCCGGTAAAATAGTTTGTGTTGTATCAATCGTAATGTCACCTGCAAGTCGCTGAATTTGTACATCTTGCCATTTATAGGCTTCTACAGGTGCAGGCATTGTACCGATTAATTCGTTTTTCGTAGCGGGGAGCTTTTCGAAAAGTTCCAAACCAACAACTTTTGGTTGGTTTTCTCTTTGCAAGTATTGATAGAGCATATATAAGAGAATAATGACGATAAAGAAGCGTAAACTCCACATTGTAAAGAGTGCGATTGCGATAAAGAAAATCCCCGTCCATTTAAAGAAACGAACTTTTTTTGAGAAACTTAAATAAAGAAGTCCGGCTCCAATCAATAAACAAAAGGCACCACCGTTGTTAAAAATTGTGAGCTCCACAAAAACGAGTAAAAAGAAGCATAGTACCCAAAATGTGAGCTTATTAGTTGTGAAATTTTGCAAGAGGGTCACCCTTCTTTCTACTAAGAGTATAAGAGAGGGAATGGGTCCCTCAAGTTCAAAACGTGAAAGAATGCGCCGCTAAAATATGGCGCATTTCCTTCATTATAACATGTTATTTGTTTTCAATTAGCAGTGGTGCGTTTTCTTCTGCGGCATTTTTTTCAAGCTGTGCAAGGCGAGTCTCGAAAGATGTTACTTCATGATCTTTGTCGATTTGGTAAGCAAGCTTATCGATATATGACTCTAAATCTTCAAAGTTCGTTTTATTGTTTTTAGCAATCATCCCGTCCATTTGATGGTGTGCGCGTGTCACGTTTTCTTTGCCCATAAGCTGTAATTGACGCACTTTCATATCTTTAATTTTGTGTTTCATCGTTTCGAATTTGCGTTCAAGCTCGAAATATTCGCGTGTGCTTGCTTCAATACTAGCTTGTAATGTGTTGTTACGTGCTGTGTAAGCAGCTACTTCGTCAGTTGCGAAGTCGATTAAATCTTGCTCACCACTAGTTGTAGCTAATTTTAGTTGAGCTTCACGTTTAGCTAGTAATTCTGCATTTTGCTTAAATTCCTGCTCAAGTTTTTCCTTTAGCTGACCTTGACGCTCTAGTAATTTTCCTGTTTGCTCGGTTTGTTTTTCTGCCTCGCGAATGTATTGATTTAACATCGCAATTGGATTTTTTTGTTCCTTTTTATCAAATACATGATGTAAATCTGCCTCTATTGTATATTTAAAACGTTGAAATAAGTTCATTTAAACTCGCTCCTTTTATTTTGTTAAGTTTGACCATTCTTTTTCAAAGTTTGTAAACGGATCTTCTTCTTTCGCTTCAATCGTTGGAATTTTTACATCTTCGTTATTCCATTTTTTGCAGATAACATAGATGATAGCGATTGCCGCTAAACCAACCATAGCCGGGATATTAGATATTGCTGATAGAACACCCATCAGACCAACTGTAAACCAAATGATTTTGCCGAATGTTGACTTGCTTGCAATGTAGAAGTGCATGCCAAGCGCTACAAATAAACCAGAAAATAGTAAGCCTGCGAGCGGTCCAACTAATGCAAGTGCAACACATGCTGCGATGAAGCCTCCTGTAAATAAAAGAAATTTTCTCATATGTTCTAGCTCCTTTCGTTTGTACTTTTATATTACCTATTAGAAAGCTCTTCTAAAACGGACTGGAAATTGATTTTGCTCTAGGTCTTGAGGCTGAGAATAGTCTAAGCTGCTATAGAAGAGGTGCACATTTGCAGAAATAGAACACAGATAGGACATGTGATATCTAATAAGAAACGCATTATGCCATAATGTAATTGATAGAACCGAAAGTAGAAAGTTTTCGACAAAAATAGAAGATGAGGGCTTCCTTCGTTTGACAAATTAAAGAGTTTGGATGAGCTATACTTATGAAAAAGAAATGAGCGAAGGAGGATTTCTAGTGAGAACCTATTCCATATATAAAATTAAAGAAGAGCATTTAACGTTTATTTTCGGCAGAGAGCGTAAGTTATTAGAAATGATGCAAGGCTGTGAAGACGCTAATGAGAAATCCTTGAAAGAGCTTGCATATATATGTGAAACGGTTCGCTTCGAAGAGATAGCTGCGATGCTAGAGGCGCAACTAGATTCCAAATATGCACATTTAGAGAGGGCTCGTAATGCTTTATTTTTAGAACATCCAATAAAAGGGAAAATGGCTATTTATTTAGTGGAACGTAAAATTTGTGTCTATTGTGAAGGATCACGAATGCTCGATTTGGATCTATTTCAGATGCTTGCGAAAATGAGCGAACGTTTTATAGCTTTTAATAAACAAGATAATGAGTGTGGGTGGTTAAAACCGATGAAGTATACAATGCATTAGGAAAATTCACTACAATATATAGTAACACGCTAAAATTTGGTGTATAATGGAGCGTGGAGAGTTTTTTTCTCGGTATATTGTAGTGGAGGAGGTTGGTTGTATGCCTACATGGGGCTGGATTATTATTGTTATTATCGCGTTAGCAGCGGGCGCAGCACTTGGTTTCTATTTCGCTCGTAAAGCTATGATGAAATATTTAAAAGAAAACCCACCAATTAACGAACAAATGATTCGTATGATGATGGCACAAATGGGTCGTACGCCGTCTGAAAAGCAAGTACGTCAAATGATGTCACAAATGAATAAATTCCAAAAATAGTAGGAATTTTTAAAGAGCAACTAGTCCAAGCCTTGGCTAGTTGTTTTTTTAATTTCTTTCAGCGGGTATCCAAAATCCCGCGTTAAAGCTTCCGGACGCAATTACGCCAAGGTTAACTTTGCAAATCATTTGAATAATTCTAAAAAATCATACAATTCTATCGGAAAACTCGTTATAATGAAAATATTCTATATAAAGGAGTTGTGTGCATTGCAGAAAGAAAAAACAAATGTTGAAAGCTTTGATTTAGATCATACGAAAGTTAAAGCACCGTATGTACGTTTAGCGGGTGTAAAAACAGGGAAAAATGGCGATGAAGTATACAAATATGACATTCGTTTTAAACAGCCAAATAAAGCACATATGGAAATGCCTGCATTACATTCCTTAGAGCATTTATCGGCTGACATTATTCGAAATCACTCTGATCATATTGTTGATTTTAGTCCAATGGGATGCCAAACAGGCTTCTATGTATCACTTATTAATCACAATAATTATCAGGACTTGTTAAATATTTTAGAAAAAACTTTTACGGACGTAACAAAGGCAACTGCTGTTCCTGCTTGTAATGAAGTGCAATGCGGCTGGGCAGCTAGCCATAATCTAGAAGGTGCACAAGCGTTAGCCAAAGAATTTTTAGCGAAACGTGATGAATGGCACATCGTTTTTGCAGAATAAAAACATTTTGAAAAACCTTGCGTGCATGTTCATTCATGCTCGAAAGGTTTTTCAAAGTGTCTGAAAACAAAATAGTCAAAGCAATCTTTGTAATGGTTATGACGCTTTAAATGAGGGGATTTCCATTCCAGACTACTTGCTTTCTTGAGGATATGAGTCATGCCGCTTTGCTTTCACACTGATATATTGTTGAATTTTCGTTTTATCACTATAAATTAGAGTGACATGTAATTGAAGTGGTGATTGTAGTGGAGACTGAGCGACTCCTTGGGGATCAGCAATAGAGGAACGAAGGCTAAAACCATCACATCCTGTGATAACGCCTTCGTGACCAACATCGTGTTGGCCCGAGACCCTGGAGCGAGCATCGCGAGTGAAGCGGCTCATCGGACGCCCCCAGGAAAGCGCTCAGTCGGAACGGAAATCAACCTCTCGTTTTGCGGAAGAGCTATATTTTATTTTTTGACACAAGAGTTTTTCATATGCACTAAAAATGAAATGGAATGACATTAGATGAAGAAGAATCACGCTTAATTCTTTGATAGATAAAATTTTCTAAAAAGTCATGAATTAAATCCTCATATTCAGCCATATTTTCATTAAAGGACTGTGCATGAGCACCGTTATCAAATAGCTTCAGTTTCTTTGGACCAGGCTTTTTATGGTATAAGTCCAGTGACATGGAAGCCGGAATAAATGTATCCGGAATACTGTGAATAAAGAGCACGGGCTTTTCAATATTTGTCACAGCCTCAGCAGGTGTAACACTTTTAAAGGAATAGCCGTCACGCAAGCGGACAAAGAAATCTGCAAATCGAATTGGAATAATTGAGCCATATTTAAATTCTGTCTTCGCAATTTGTTTAAGCAGCATTGAGAAATCAGAAAACGCACAATCAGAAATATAGAAATCTGCACCGTCCTCTACAGTCCCTGCATATAGTAACATTGTTGCGGCACCCATCGATTCACCATGAATACCAAGAATGGCGTTTTCTCCAATCATAGCTTTGACAGTTTTGACAACTGCGTCAAGGTCATTTTTTTCATAGTAACCGTAGCTAGTCGTTTTCCCGCCGGTCTCTCCATGCCTACGATGATCAAAAATAACGGAATTGTAGCCAAGTCGTTCAAAAAGTCGAGCATATTTAACTGAGTTGATTTTATTTTCTGTTACTCCGTGGCAAATGATGATGGTATTATTCGTTTCTAATGGCTGAAACAAAATACCGCGTATCGTATAGCCGTTGGGAGAGTCAATATTTAATTCGCATTTTAAATTTTTATTGTACCAAGCTTCGTCAAAACGTTTAGCAGTAGTTTCGCGTTCACGAACAAATTCAGGATCCTTTTGCTTAATGTACATTAATTTATTTGAAAGAGCGAAGCCGAACAGACCTGTTGCTGCTGCGGCAAGCGTTGTCGTTATACCTGAAAATAAAAGCATTTTCTTTTTCATTATTAACACCTCCAACGTCCTGTGTTTGCACTTTTCTTACTTGTAATGTTCCCAACTGAGATTGTTTAAAACACGTCAACATTTTACAATATCTTTGGCAAAAGTGCGATTATTTCTATCTATCGAAAATCGTCAAAATATTTGTTAAAATATATATATCTGCTAGTAGCATATGCATGCAGTGTTGATTTTGAACGGGGAAAAGGGGAGAAAAGTGATGTCAAAAGAGGTTGTAATAGTGAGTGCTGTACGTACAGCTATTGGTTCATTCCAAGGAACATTAAAGGACGTAGCAGCGACAAAATTAGGGAGTATTGTTATTAAAGAAGCATTAGCACGTGCTGGCGTAGCGGGCGAACAAGTCGACGAGGTCATTATGGGGAATGTCTTATCGGCTGGACTTGGTCAAAATCCAGCTCGTCAAGCAGCAATTGCAGCAGGTTTACCACATGAAGTATCGGCATTAACGATTAATAAAGTTTGTGGCTCAGGACTAAAAGCAGTTCACTTAGCGACACAGGCTATTTTAGCAGGCGATGCGGATATTATCGTTGCAGGTGGCTTTGAAAATATGAGCCAGGCACCATATGTATTAAAAAATGCACGAGAAGGCTTCCGTATGGGGGATCAAAAAGTAGTTGATACGATGATTCATGACGGATTATGGTGTGCATTTAATGATTATCATATGGGTATTACAGCAGAAAATTTATGTGATGCCTATGAAGTTTCACGAGAAGAACAAGACGCTTTTGCAGCACGTTCACAACAGCGTGCGGAAGCGGCAATTGCAGCAGGGAAGTTTAATGATGAAATCGTAGCTGTTGAAATTCCTCAGCGCAAGGGAGATCCTATTGTTTTCAAACAGGATGAATTCCCTCGTAATGGGGTTACTACGGAGTCTCTATCTAAACTACGACCTGCATTTAAAAAGGAAGGCTCTGTAACAGCGGCAAATGCTTCAGGTATTAACGATGGTGCAGCGGCTGTTGTGGTAATGTCGAAAGAAAAAGCGGTAGAGTTAGGCATTCAACCAATGGCGCAAATTACAGCAAATGCAAGTGCAGGGGTTGATCCAGCTATTATGGGAACTGGTCCTGTAACGGCAGTAAAAAAGGCATTGGCAAAGGCTGATGTGACGTTAGATAATATAGATTTAATTGAAGCGAATGAAGCATTTGCAGCTCAATCTATTGCTGTAGATCGCGAATTAGGTTTCAATCATGATAAACTAAATGTCAACGGGGGAGCAATTGCTCTTGGTCACCCAATTGGTGCAAGTGGTGCGCGCATTTTAGTCACGCTTTTACATGAAATGGAAAAGCGTGATGCGAAAACAGGTCTCGCAACATTATGTATCGGTGGTGGGCAAGGCGTAGCAACAGTTGTCAAGCGCCCGTGAAGTCGATAAGAAGGTGAATTACAAAATGGGAAAGAAACGAAAACAGCAGCAACATGCAAATGATGGCATGACAGCTAGCTTACCAAAGCAGGAGGCCGTTACATTAGCGGATCAGCTTGGCGGTGACGTGCTTGCCAAACTAAAAGCTGCAAAACAAGATTTAACAGCGAAAGAACAGGCCGCTGAGGAAGAGCGCCAAGCGAAGCTAGCATTTGAACGCAAACAACGTGAAAAAAACAAATCGTTTGAAGAACTACTCAACGAATACGGCGATAAAGGCTCAAAATTTTAAAGAAAACAGTGAATCCAAATTTTGCGGATTCACTGTTTTTTTTGTTTTATCGGAAAGATTTCGAGATTTATAGGAACGATTTTATATTTTATCGGAAAGATTCTCAGATTTATCGGAATGATTTTTGTTTTTATCGGAACATTTTATTGTACTTTTCAGAACTTCCTTAATAATGGTCGGTGAGATTTGTATACCAGAATTAACGATCTCAAGTACTTTTTTCTGAAGTGTTGGAGTTATTGATAAATTTTCAAATTGCAAATTTTTAAGTACACGATTAAATTCAGGAGAGTTTAATTGGATTTGTTTCATTTTAAATTGCTCCCTTCTCTTACTTCTTATTATAAGCTGTAGTGACAACTTCAACAATCAAACACTTTCGCATAGTTTCTTTCATAACAACATGGAGTTCAATCAAGTAATTCTGAAAATTTTTTAGCATGCCCTTTGTCTTTTAAAAATTTTCTTCACGAATACTACAATTCCTACAAAAACAATCGCTCCAGCTGTATCCAAAATAACATCCTGTCCACTCATCATACGTCCTGGTGTAAAGCTTTGACGAAACTCATCTAGTATTGCAATAAAGGCTGTTCCCGCAATAGCGACACCTGCAGCGAACCGCCGTTTTCCCCATGCAAAGTAAATACCTAGTGCAATACAACCGAATCCAACAAAATGCGTTAATTTCCGAATTAAAAATTCTACAAACTTGAAGTAACCGCGCTCTTCAACAGAAACAACTGTGTCCCAATAAGGTATTTTTAAAACAGATAATTGCTTCTCGAAAGGTTTATTTGCCAATGCGTCTTCTAATTCTGGAAGTATACTTTGTTGTTCATAGGTCATGCTAGAGGAAATGGCAAGTATTACTAAAAACGTGATTAAGACAAGCCATTTCTTCATCGGTGATCTGTATACTGTTCTGTTTTTGTTAGTTCATTTACCGCTGTAAAATCTGTTATTGAATCTATTTTTTCATAGGCAGCGAGTGTTTGTGCAAGTTGTTCTTGTGAGCTTGCACCTATTACCGTTGAGGCTATAGTAGGCTCCTTTAAATTAAAGGCGATTGCTAGTGCATGTAAATCGTCATAATGTGTAGCTAAGTCTGTTAATGCTGTTGTTAATGCGTCCGCTGTATATGTGTTAAAGCCATTGACGCGCTGTAAACGTTCTTTCCAGCTATTAGTAAGTAAACCCTTTGCGACAGTACCGCGTGTTATAACGGAAGCCCCTTCGCCAGCAATAAAGTCGAGCCATTCCTCTGGACGACGATCTAAAGCACTATATTGCATCATGATACTTTTTGCAGAACTTGCTGGTAAAAAACACTTTAGTACATTTGGTCGAATAGAGGAAATGCCGTATTCTCTGATCAGTCCATCCTTTTTCAAACTTTCAAAAGTATCAATAATTCCATCCCAGTCGTCTTCAATAGTGCCACCATGTAACTGATAAACATCTATAAAATCAGTACCTAGTCGTTTTAAGCTTGCGTGTAGAGCTTCCTTTATATAAGCCGGGGATGCATCCCAATGCCATCCTTCTTTACCTTCTGTCCATCGGTTACCAACTTTCGTAGCTACGATTACATCTTGACGGCGCTTTCCTAAAATAGTGCCAATTATCTCTTCGTTAGTTCCAAAGTCATATAAATCGGCCGTATCGATATAATTGATGCCAGCATCTAGTGCCATATCGATAATACCAGCTGCCTTCTTCTTATCTGTCGAAAGAGACATGCCCCCTAAACTAATTTCTGAAATAAACAATTCGCTCGAGCCGAGCTGTCTTTTTTTCATGCAAATGACCTCCTTCGATTTCTCTACTTGTAATGGTACAATGAACATATCTGAAGAACAAGCGAGGTTATAGTCAATGAAAAAGTTTGAGGAAAAAACGACAAAGACTACACCCATTTATGACGGGAAAATTGTGAAACTACAGATTGATGATGTCACATTACCGAATGGTCATGTTGCAAAAAGAGAAATTATTAAGCATCCGGGTGCAGTAGCGGTTATTGCTGTTACTGATGCAGGAAAATTAGTGTTAGTAGAGCAATACCGTAAAGCTTTAGAACGTTCCATTATTGAAATTCCAGCTGGAAAGCTTGAACCTGGTGAGGAACCGATTGTTACAGCACGCCGTGAATTAGAGGAAGAAACAGGTTACGGTGCTCAGAGCTTTACCTTTTTACAAGCATTTGCAACTTCACCAGGCTTCGCAGATGAAATCATTCATCTATTTGTGGCAAAAGAATTATATAAAATTGAAAACAAAGCAGATTTAGATGAAGATGAATTTGTCGATTTATTAGAAGTTTCGTTGGAAGAGGCGGGGCAAATGGTTGCAGATGAGCGTATATTTGACGCTAAGACAGCGTTTGCAGTACTTTGGCTGGCGACACAATAAGAAAATAAACTTTAGCATAATAGAAGAGGACGAGCATAAGCTGTACAAACCTTGATAGAAAAGGAGCATGTTTATGTCTCGTACGGTGTCTATATTTTATCACGCTTCCATTATTGCAGTAAGTTTCGTTTGTGGCGTTATCTTCTTTCATATTATTGGTGGGCCGAATGCAGAGCCTTTTATTTTATTTATAGAGCCTCGTTTAGCAGACGGGGACAGGCATTCTATATTTCGTTTAGTATTACCTGTTGCTGTTTCAATAGCTCTTGTGCTATTGCTTGCAACACATAGTGTTTTGAAGGTATTTGTCCGTGTAACCGTAGCGATGCGTGCAACCTTTTTTGGCTTTAGCTCGGTTTTTTTATTACAAAAACTTGAAGCCTTTTGGGTTTATACGATTTGGTGGTTTCCATTTCAGCTCATCTATTGTATATTGTTGCTAGTCCTATGCAATTTACTTGTACCAGCTTGGTCAAAGCGAAAAATCGGAAAAAATGTACATGGTCGGACAATATTGTTGAATTTTATCGCATTTTTCATCATAATAGTGGCTGAGTTTATTGTTATTTCTTATGTATTAAAATGATGGAGATTATTCGCGTAAATTAACATCAGCTAAAAACATACAAAAGCTTATTTGAAATCTATACACTATCTTGTAATAGGATTTACTCCTTTGGTATAATGGAAAGAGTTTAGGGGGGCGTCACATGGAAAGCCGAATTGATCGTATAAAAAAACAGTTGCATAGTGCTAGTTATAAGCTGACGCCGCAGCGAGAAGCAACAGTTGCTGTACTGCTTGAGCACGAGGAAGACCACCTAAGTGCAGAAGACGTTTATCTTTTAGTAAAAGAAAAGGCACCAGAAATTGGTCTTGCTACTGTCTATAGAACGTTAGAGTTACTAACTGAGCTCAAAATTGTCGACAAAATCAACTTTGGCGATGGCGTTTCGCGCTATGATCTACGCCAAGAGGGAGCTGCGCATTTCCATCATCATCTTGTTTGTATCGAATGTGGTGCGGTTGATGAAATTCAAGAAGATTTACTTGAAGATGTGGAAGCCGTTGTTGAAAAACGTTGGAACTTTATCATAAAGGATCACCGACTAACTTTCCACGGCATTTGCTGGCGCTGTCATGATAATAACGACGAATCGAATGAAGAAAAATAACGAGAAGCTGTCTGTTTTAATCTTAAGTTTTAGATTGAATCAGGCGGTTTTTTGTTTTGTTTGAATAAAAAATTATTTGGTTCTACAATATTTCAATTCTACCGAAAGGCTGAAGCGACGGATAGAAGAGCCGAAGCGACGGATAGGAGAGTTGAAGTGACGGATAGAACCGTCGAATCAATGGTTAGAACGCCATAAAGAGAAGGGCATTCACTAAGCTTCATATTGTGTCTCTCCCAAACATTTGATATAGCAACTTTACACTAGCGTTTGTAGAGTATTTTAATCATCTTCAATTAGAATAAGAGGGTGATTTAGCACAATTCTATTAGCCGTGCTAAAATAGAGAATAATTGACAGTAAGGGGGCGCTATGATGAATGAATTTCAATATGCAATAGAGGATTATATCCATTTTATCCAAGTAGAACGGCAGTTATCCGAAAATACATTAGCATCCTATCGCCGAGACTTGGAAAATTATGTTAATTTTTTGCAGGAAGCGGAAGGTATGTCGGATTTTCGTAAAGTGGAGAGAATGACCATTTTACGTCATTTAGAACAGTTGCGAATGCAAGGAAAGACAAGTCGTACGGTTGCTCGCCATATCTCCTCTATTCGTAGTTTCCATCAATTTTTACTGCGAGAAAAGCGAGCAGAAACAGATCCAACAGTCCATTTAGAAATGCCAACCATTGAGCAAAAGCTCCCAAATATTCTCTCTATTGAAGAAATTGAAGCTTTATTAGCAGCACCAAATCGCAGCAAACCACAGGGCGTCCGGGACGTAGCCATGTTAGAGTTATTATATGGTTCAGGGATGCGCATTAGTGAGCTGATTGCTTTGGATTTAGCTGATATTCACTTAACGATGGGCTTTGTCCGTGTTTTTGGTAAGGGCGGCAAGGAGCGTATCATTCCACTTGGAAAAAGCGCTCTATCCGCATTAAGCACTTATTTAGATGGTGCACGGAGTCAATTACAAGGAAAATACCCAAAAACAGATGCGTTTTTCATTAATCAAAGAGGAAAACGTTTAACAAGGCAAGGTTGTTGGAAATTAATGAAGGAGCACGCTTTAAAGGCAGGTATCCAACATGAGTTAACGCCGCATATATTACGTCATTCCTTTGCAACACATTTAGTGGAAAATGGAGCTGATTTACGAGCAGTACAGGAGATGCTTGGACATGCAGATATTTCCACAACACAAATTTATACTCATATTAGTAAATCCCGACTATCAGAGGTATATAAGCAATTCCATCCACGCGCTTAAGAGAGAAATTTACGTTAGTCGGAGGTCTGACCTTTATTTTTCGCTGTTTTTTGATAAAATAAAGACAAGAGATTAGGAGGCAACAATTATGAATAAACCATTTAAAAAAATCCATGTAGTAGTATTGGACTCAGTTGGAATTGGTGAAGCTCCAGACGCAGCGAACTTTGGAGATGTGGGTTCACATACTCTTGGACATATCGCAGAAAAAATGAATGGGCTTACAATGCCACATATGGAGTCTTTCGGCTTAGCGAACATTGAACCGTTACAAGGTCTGCAAGCTACTGATAAACCAAAAGCGTTTTACGGAAAAATGCAAGAAGCATCTGTTGGTAAAGATACTATGACAGGGCATTGGGAAATCATGGGGTTGAATATTGATAAACCGTTCAAGGTATATCCTGAAGGATTCCCTGCAGAGCTTATTGCAGAGCTTGAAAAACGTACAGGCCGTAAAGTGCTATGCAACAAACCTGCAAGTGGGACACAAGTGATCGAGGACTTCGGCAAGGAGCATATGGAGACAGGAGCAATTATTGTCTATACATCTGCTGATCCTGTTTTGCAAATTGCTGCACATGAGGAAATTATTCCGTTAGAGGAACTGTATAAAATTTGTGAAATTGCTCGTGAGCTAACATTGCAACCAGAATATTTAGTTGGCCGTGTGATTGCTCGTCCATTTGTCGGTACACCAGGAAACTTCACACGTACATCTAATCGTCATGACTATGCGTTAAAGCCATTTGGTCGTACAACGATGAATGTCCTAAAGGATGCAGGCTTAGATGTTATAGCAATTGGGAAAATTTCTGATATTTTCAACGGTGAAGGTGTCACAGATGCAGTACGTACGAAAAATAATACGGATGGTATGGATAAGTTTGCAGAGGTAGCGCGTCGTGATTTCCATGGTATGAGCTTCTTAAACTTAGTGGACTTTGATGCGAATTTTGGACATCGACGTGACCCACTAGGTTATGGTAACGCACTACAAGAATTTGATGTGCGTTTACCAGAAATTACTGAGGCAATGACAGAAGATGATTTACTAATCATTACAGCAGACCACGGTAATGATCCAACATTCCCTGGGACAGACCATACACGTGAATATGTACCGTTAATTATCTATTCACCACGCTTTAATGGTGGTAGCGAGCTAACACTTCGTGAAACTTTTGCAGATATTGCAGCGACAGTTGCTGAAAACTTCCAAGTAGAAGCACCGGCATTCGGTAAAAGTTTCTTAGGTGATTTAAAATAAGGGGGATCTATCGATATGAATATGGCACAGCTGTTTGAAAAGAAAAAGCAGGGCAAAGCGCTATCACAGGCTGAAATTCAGTATTTCGTAGAAGGCTACACTACTGGTTCAATTCCTGATTATCAAGCGAGTTCCCTATTAATGGCAATCCGCTTATTGGGCATGACAGATGATGAAATATTCTATTTAACGAAGGCAATGATAGAATCTGGTGATGTTATTGATTTAACATCTATTGAAGGGTTTAAAATTGATAAACACTCGACAGGTGGTGTAGGCGATAAAGTCACACTAATTGTCACGCCAATAATTGCTGCGCTAGATATTCCAGTAGCAAAATTTAGTGGCAAGGGTCTAGGCATTACAGGTGGTACAATCGATAAATTAGAGTCGATTCGTGGCTTTAAAACGGAGCTTTCATCACAGGAATTTATCGACAATGTCAATAAACATAAAATTGCAGTTGCTGGTCAAACAGGTAATCTTGTACCAGCTGACAAAAAATTGTATGCATTACGAGATGTGACGGGTACTGTCGATTCAATTCCACTAATTGCCGCGTCCATCATGAGTAAGAAAATAGCAAGTGGTGCAGACGGCATTGTGCTCGATGTTAAATGTGGCTCTGGTGCATTTATGAAAACAGAAGAAGAAGCGCAAGTTTTAGCTGATACGATGACGGCAATTGGTGAAAAGCTAGGGCGTAAAGTAGTCGCGCATATTAGTGATATGGATAATCCATTAGGTAAAATGATTGGTAATAAGCTTGAAGTAGTAGAAGCATATGCTTTACTAAGTGGACGTATGGATGAAACACATGTGGATCTGCTTGAGGAATGTATTATTATTTCTTCGCTTATGTACCAGGTTGCAGCAGGAGTAAATGAGGCCGAAGCAACAGCAGCTGTGAAACGAGTATTAGAGGATGGTTCAGCAGCTGCAAAATTTGATGAATTTATCGTAGCACAGGGTGGCGATTTAGCGGATCTTGTACAAAAAGATACAGCAAACAAAGTAGCTGTCAAAGCGTCTTCTGAAGGCACTGTCGAGACGATTAATGCACTATTAATCGGAGAAGCAAGCGTTAGTCTTGGTGCAGGTCGATTAACAAAGGAATCTGAACTTGATTATGATGCAGGTATTCACTTGATTGCCAAAAAAGGCGACCGTGTTCGTGCTGACGAGCCGATTGCTTATTTACATTCAAATCGTCAAATTGATGAGGAAACAATCGAAAAAGTACAGCAAGCTTTTACAATTATATAAACAATATGAAGCGAGGACTCTCTTTAACAAAGAGGTTCTCGCTTTTTTTGTTCTAAAAAGCGGAAGTTGAAGTTGCGGAAGGAAGAGTCAAAATCGTAGATAGAACCGGCAAAGTAGTGGATAGAAGAGTCGAAATCGTAGATAGAACCGGCAAAGTAGTGGATAGAAGAGTCGAAATCGTGGATAGAACCGGCAAAGTCGTGGATAGAAGAGTCGAAATCGTGGATAGAACCGGCCAAACGACGGAAAGAAGCCAG
>Ga0213828_1001859_pt1 | contig 16336 bp, 11 predicted proteins | sample MC6MC0897MG_FD_180664 | JGI IMG/M metagenome (GOLD analysis project Ga0213828, IMG submission 180664) | Enriched soil aggregate microbial communities from Iowa State University, Ames, United States - MC6-MC0897-MG | ecosystem: Environmental > Terrestrial > Soil > Unclassified | place: USA: Iowa... | reverse complement strand
CTACTGCCACACTGCGCCAAGCAAAGGAACTTATGAGCGTCAGCACGACCTTGAGTTGGGCGATCCGCCATGCTGTCCCCAATCCTACGGGCACATGTAACGCCTGCGAACGCACTGGCCTGCCGATTCTGCCATTGCGAGCGGCCTATGCGCCCACGCCCAATGCCACATCCAAGCGGCCGCTTGCCGGCGGTGGCGATCTGGCTGCCGTACCGATGCGGTTCGATCAGCCGCGTACGCTGCGTGAAGGGTATCTCTATGTGCTGCTCGACAAGCGAGAGTGGCAGGCTTATCAGGTGACGCCCGAGGGGGCGCTGCGTCAGTTCAACCCATTTTCCATGCCGCGGGCAGCCCCAGAGCCGCTGAGCGAAAGATGTATCCACCGCGACCACGACGTCCCGGCTTCGTTCATCAACATCGACACCAAACTGTTTAAGACCGCGTGGATAGCGTTCTCCAGCGATCCGTGGTCCGACAGCGTATTGAATCGCTATCTCCACAGTTTCGCGGGCGAAAAGTCGCCAATGGCCGTCAGGTTTTACGAGCTTGACTTGCAGACTGCGCGGAACGATCCCGCGAGTGTAGGCATCGCAATGACGGAGCAGAGCCTTCAGGTCGATCAGCAAGTGCTGGAATACGCTACGCCCACGATCGGCGATTTTGTCAGCGTGCACGGATTTTGCTCGCGCAATCATCGCTTGAACGCGCTTGAAGGTTTCGTCCGGACTCAGACACAGCGCGAGCAATTGCCGAATGGCGTGTTGGCGTTGGTCCTGCCGGACCCGGTCGGGTTGGTCCAGGAAATCAATCATCAGCGCCTGGGTTGGCTAAGGGAGCGGCAGGCTTATGAGGCAGACCCGCTCAACAACTACAAATTCTTCACGTCCGAAAGCCTGAAGCGCCTGCGTGAACTCTGCAAGGTGGCCGCGGACAACGCCATTGCCCACAGTCCCTATGCTTACCACAGTGGAACGGCGGGGCCGCCGGTTTTCGGCGACCCCGCTCGCGAGCGAGCCGAACAGGTCGAGCACAAGGCAGGGAAGCTGCTTGCGCGGCTCGATGAGCGATACGACGAAGTGGCGCGCGCCAGTTGGGAGAAAGCGTTCGAAGCGCACAAGGCGCGGTTGCAGACGCAAGTGGATAAGCTTGCCGAACTCTACACAGACCAGATCCTTAACAACCCGATGTTCCGTCTCGCGGAGCGCTATGACTACGATGCGCAAAATGCGTACTCAGTATTGGGTTACATCCGCACGATGGAGCTGTGCCTGAGCGGCGGCATCACCGAAGCAACGCCTAAACCAGATTCCGAGGGCAACATTCAACCGGTCACCGGGCCGTCGGCGCGCGCTTGGGAAGTTTGGATCAAGGATGGTCGGAGCATCGTGTTCAAGACCTTGCTCGCGCTCGACAAAAACCTGATGCAAAGCCTGGTTCCCACGTTCAGCAATCAGGGCGAACTGGATTGGGACGACTTCGGGAAGCTCTACGCCCCGGTCACCAAGATCATTAACAGTAGCGACCTGGGTGAAAAACTCATCTGGCCTAACGTCCAGGACGCGATCGCCAGTGTGCTGGCGGCTTACAACAGTGCGGTGAGCCGACTGGAACTGAAGGTTGATGCCGGCGTGCGCAACGTCGCCACGCGCGTGAACAGCGCATCGCTCTTGCTGTACTCGCGTACGTACATGACCCAGGTCGCTGTTCAGATGAAGCTGGGCGAGTTTTACACATTAATGTGCAAGCAGATCGGGGAAGACCGAAACAGGCTTTCGGCGGCCATTGAAAAAGCGACCGGTAAGGCGCACAAGCAAGTGCGTTCGGTGCTGACAGCGGGCGTCCTAAGTCTGGCACTGAGCGATCCGAAACTCGCGGAACAGATGGTCGAAGTCGTGTTCTGGGTCGAAGGCAACGCCAATGACTTGCGAAAGCGCTTCGGCGACGTCGTCAAGGATGTTACCCAGCAAACGGGGAAGGTTATGGGAGAGGCTACGCGCCGGGCCGGAGAAGCGCTAAGCGAACTCAAGGTGCTCGCTGGCACGCTGGAGCCGGGGGCACGCAAGGCGTTAGCCGGTCTTCAGCTCAGCGCGTCGCGGGCTGCCGAGCTCGCGCGGTCCGGATTGAGGGGCGCGCGCAGTGCTGCATCCATCGCCCGCGGAACGGTCGGGAGCGCTGAATTGCTGATTGCCGTTGGCGGCACGTACCTACTATCGCAGGGTTTGCGCAAATCGGTTGAAGCCGTGGATGCCACTTTCGGAGCCAAACACGAGGAAGCCGTGCTGGCGGTGTACTCGGCCTCGATCGGGGTGTTGGGGGGAAGTATTGAGGTGGCGGGAATGACGATGAGGGCCAGCGCTGAGCAAGCGAGGAAAGTTCTCCGCGCGCATGCGTCGAGTGTCGGTGCCATCAGTCAGCTCGCGGACGCTGGTAAAGCACTGGCGCGCTTTGGGGGAATACTTGGCGCGGTGTCTGGGGCTGTTGACGCTGTTGCGGCTTTAGCTGCAGCTGGTCGTGCCGGTGATGCTGGCGGTAAATCAGCAAGATCTTGGTACTTCGGTGCTGCAGGATTATCCGTCACAAGCGCGGGCTTTGCGGTGTACGCCCTCTATTCCGCCTCGACGACAATATTGAGTGCCACCTGGGTGCTTGGGCCTGTCGGGTGGGCAATTCTTGCTGGAATTAGTGCGTTTGTCTTTCTGCAGCTTGGTGGGGAGGCTGAGTCGTCTCCCTTAGAACGATGGGCGTATCGTAGTCACTTTGGACTATCGGAGAGTGATAAGTTTGACGACGCGAATTCGGCAGTTTCCGCATTGAATGCGGCGGTTCTTGGGGTCGATGCGCAGGTGGTGTTTGGTTCTATAGTGCGAGCCGTCCACTACGAAGGGAAGGCTGCCGCCATGGGTGGGGCGGAGGGAGGGCCGGCGGTTATACCGCAATTGCAATATCAAATAGTCATGCCTCGCTACGATGTCTCCCGCGTAGCCTTTAAGTGGCGACTTATCGTAAAGCGGTATTCCGGCGAGCAGATTATGGCGTCCGGTATGCACCCACTCGGTGATCCCAAGGCAAGTGAACATAGCATCCCGCTACAGCGGCTGGATTATGTGCCTGAAAGTAATGCGCCGACTAGCCGCGAGCGCACGGTTACTGCAGTAGAGGAAGGAAAGGAAACCTTCTTTATTGTGGATGGCTCGATCGAACTCAAAGTTAGTCACGATATCGATGAGGCACGAATCGTTCTAGAGTACCTACCAAACATTCACGACTCAGAGATGATCGCAATCGTGGACGTTTCGGAGGCCAAATGACAACGTCTCCGAAAGCTCTCTTGGACATTCCGACTGCTGGATGGAAAGCTGATCTTCCGCTTCCATGGGCACCACCGGATCATATTTTTCATCCAATCGGCGTCGCACCAAATTACGTGGACGAAATCTACCTTGAGTTGCATACCGCCAAAATATTGAATCGAACGGTGGTTTGCGCTTGTGGCATCTTTATTCTCACGATCGCGTTTCTAATGCTCGTAATGTTGTTGCTTGAGCTTGCAGACGGAGCATATGCATTTAAATCAAATCCATTGGCTTATGTCTTTTTATTGGGAGCAATAATGGTCAGTTTCGTCCTGGGAATAGGCATGTTACGCACAGGTATAGCCGCCCCTCGAGACGAGCCCATTCGTTTCAACCGCAAGCGAGGCAAAGTTTACGTGTACCGATTTCACAGCGGCGGACCGATCTGTCGAAAGGGTTGGGGTGTTCGCCCGGAGGCATTCGACTGGAAGGACCTCCGAGCCGAAGCCTGGAGTCGCAAGGCGCCGACCCCCAGCGGTGTGCCGATTTTCGCGTGGGGCGTGGATATCGCTGTGGTGGCGCCGGGCACCAATCACGTCATAGACCGCTTCCAACTAGCCGGCAGCAACGCCAACGGCGAACACATGTGGGCAATGGCGCGTGCGTTCATGAACCGTGGACCGGAGGCGTTACCCCAGTATCCAAACCCGCCTCGTGATTGGAACAACGATGTGCCGCCCTACCACTTAGCCCTGCGTCTAGCGCCGAAGGTGGAGTGGCCGGCGGATATGGACGTCGAGTCGCGCACGGGGGTGTAGAACGCGTTTATTCATCAGCACCCGAGCCATACCCAAATTATCTTGTCCACCCGAGCCGCAGGCAGAGGGCGAATTCTGTTAAGCCTTCTGCGGAGAAGGTCTATTGGTCAAGCACGATCCCGGAGTATGCGCAAAAACACCCCAAAAGCGGTGATGAAGGATGCTGACGCTGCGGGGAAGTTCCTGGTGCGTTCTTTATACGCCTGAAAGCGGCCTGCCGGATTTTTTGGCGGGCCATTGCTTTATGTGCGATCAGGCAACGTGGGCAAACCGCTTTTCCAGGTACGCGATGATGTCGTTGGACTCGTACATCCAGCGCGTGCCCTCGGCGTCTTCGATGCGCAAGCAAGGCACCTTCACCTTGCCGCCGCCCGCTTGCAACGCGGCGCGCGCTTCGGGGTCGTGCTTGGCATCCTTCAATGCAACCGGCACGTTGAGCCGATGCATGGCGCGGCGCGTCTTCACGCAAAACGGGCAGGCCTGAAATTGATACAGCGAGAGCGCGGCGGCGTCGGCATTGACGGCGGCCTGGCCTTGCGGCGAGCGCTTCTGCGGACGCGGACGGGTCAGTGCGTCGCCCAGGACAATGATTTGACCCAGGCCGACACGTAGGGCTTTGACGAGCATGAAGGGGGGCTCGGAATGTTGAGAGAGGCTGCCAGTCTACTCTGTGCGGCGGCACGGGCACGGGCACGGGCGCGGGCGCGTATGCGGCGCGGCCAATAGCGCGATGCGGCTCGGCGCATTCCCCGACACTTGCCGCGATATGATGCCCTGGCCGTCTCGCCCGATTTCGCGCTGGCAGGATTCAGCCCGATGGTGGCAGGCGCCCGTTTGTTCAACACCCGAAATCACAGAGGAACGAAGACCGATGACCCTGTTTCGCCGCGTGGTTGCCCTTGTATGCATGTCTGCCCTGTTCGCCCCGCTCGCTGCGTTGGCACAGTCGCCAACGGATCGCGCGCTGGACGCCGAGGCCGCAGCCCTGAGGGAGCGACATCGCGCGAACACCGACAAGCTGCTGGATCAAGCCCGCGAGGACATGGCGCTGGTGGTGATGCCGACCGTCAATTTCGATGCGCAGCCGCAGCGCGATTTTGATGATGCCGCCACGCGGGACCAATTCACGCGCCAGAGCAGCACGCTTTTGCATTGGCAGCATGTGACCGAAAAGGGATACGCGATGACGGTGGGGCAAGGTAAGCACAAGTTCGATGCCGCCGACCTCGGGCCGATGTTTCAGACGACGCGCGGCGGGTTGACGTATCAGGTGATTCCGGTCTGGCCCGGCGAATACCGGCTCAACCGCATTACCTATCACCAGCCGCGGACGGCTTTGCCGGACACGGACGCGCGCGCCAAGTCGATGGATTTTCAGAAAGATCTGGGCATGGCAACGCTGACGGAGACGGCGGATGTCGACTTCAAGAAGACAGGACCCTGGACGCCGCTTGCACCCGGCGAGGATGGGCTGGGCGAAGGCTGCCAGGTCATGTTGCGCTTCGGGGAAGGCTGCAATGAGGCCGCGCGGGAGTATCGCTGGGTCGAGGACGCCAAGCGCGCATTCCACGAACGCACGGCGGAGATGGTGCCGGTTGCGGGCGTTGACATCGAGCTGATCTTCACGCCGTTGGCCACGATCACGCTGAAGGCGGGCGACGTGGTGCTGATGGATGGATTCAAGCTGCCGGACGACCAGCCGGTCATGGTCAAGGATTCGTGCGGGGTGTTGGCCAGGGAATGGGTGTGTTTGCTGGAGTCGATGACGCTGGAGCGTCTGCCCGCCAGCATCGAGGATTTTCGGAAGGCGCGTAGTGCTGCCAGTTTCCAACTGCCGAAGCTGGATGCTGCGTTGAAGGAGTTGGTTTATCGGGAGCCCAAGTATTACTTCGAACCGGCGGCTGGGGCGCCTAATCGGTTTGAGATGAGGAAGTAGTGAGTCGGCGCCAGTACGACGCTCGATGACCAAGTAGGCAGTCTGATGCGCGTCGACCGGCGCCATCCTTCGCAACATTGTGGGCAAAAGGATTTCACAGATGAGATTGCGGAGATTGGACGCAATTGACGTGGACGTTATTTTGGCGCTGGAAGCGGACGCCGAAGTGATGCAGCACAGTACGGGGCTGATCCTTCCGACTGCAGAACGACGCGAAGCGTTGCTCGCGTACATTGCGGCAGACCAAGGAGAGCTAGGTCATTGGGCAATCACATGCGCCGGCAGCACGGCCGGTTGGATAAGCCTCACGCCTCTGGCCGAGACCACGCGCATACAGGTGGCCTACCGATTGGCACGCGCGCACTGGGGTAAGGGGCTAGCGCTGGACGCGCTCCGGGAAGTCTGCCGCTATGCGAAACGCCATCTGCTCCTGGAAGAGTTAGTCGCCGTCGTATGGCCGTCCAACCTCCGGTCGCAGCGACTTCTGGAAAGATCTGGATTTGACTTCGAGTGCGAAGCGCATCACTACGACCGAAATGTGATGCTATACGTTCGTCAGCTTTGAATCCTGGCTTTGGACTGCTTCGCGTTGATTCGCAATCGCGGGCTTCCATGGTCTATGGAATCAACGGTGATGTCACGGCGCTAATAAAAAGGAGAGACGGTGGAAGATAAATCGTACCGAGCACGCATGGTCCCTGAGCTGATGGTTAAAGACCTCGCGCGAAGTCGGCAATTCTGGATCGACTTGTGCGGCTTCGAGGTCGTCTATCAGCGCCATGAGGAGGGGTTTGTTTTCCTTGACCGCGAGGGCGCACAGTTCATGCTTGAAGAGATCCGCGGCGACGGCGGCTGGATCACAGCGCCGCTTGAAGCACCGCTGGGTCGTGGTGTGAATTTCGAGATCAAGGTGAAGTCGATCGACACCCTGTGCAGGACGTTACGGGATGCCGCTTGGCCTTTCTACCGGGAGCCCGAGGAGCGATGGTACAGAAGCGGAGAAGTCGAGATCGGCGTGCAGCAGTTTTTAGTGCAAGACCCTGATGGCTACCTCTTGCGCTTTTCCGCTTGGATTGGAAATCGCCCTTTGTAGGTCGCAAGGCGCTCCATCTAAGGCGCTATCGCTGCATTAAATTTTCTGGTGCTGATCACAGGCAGGACGACTCAACAAGGGAGCGATTGATGCGAATCACGGCGGCCCCAAGCTCTGGCCACCCGGCTGTCGTGCTACGGCAGCTAGAGCGATCCGACGCGGACGATTGGTATGCATATCTTGCCCTGCCGGCGGTGTTCGAGCATACGAGCTGGAATCTGGATTCGGTCAGAGGCCTTTCCCGACTGTTCGACTTGTTTGATTCCACCTCTGCCGATTCGGACCGACGGCTAGCTATCGTCGACGGGCTTGATGATCGGCTCGTCGGGACAATCGGCTTTCACACGATATCGAGCGCCAACAAAACTGCCGAAATCGCCTACGACGTCGCCCCGTCACATTGGGGATTAGGCGTCGCTAGCGCCGTATGCGACGCGGTTACCCGATGGGCCTTCTCAACATACGGCTTTAACCGTGTACAGGCTACGGTCCTGCACACCAACGCTCGGTCCGAGAGCCTTCTCAAGCGTTGTCACTTTCACCGCGAAGGACTTCTGCGCTCTTACCGGATGGTTCGAGGAACGCCAGGTGACTTCGTGCTGTATTCGAAGCTGTCTACTGATGAGATGTGAAAGCTGAACGACCGCTTGGCGTGCACAGCGACCGTTGCATCTCAGCGGGGAAGTTCTCCGGCCTAAGATTCGCCCGGGGCGGTCGGCAGTGTGGACAGCACCGCCGCGAATCTCAGCCCTGCGCCACCTCATTCCCGTTCAACGTCCGAAGCCGCCTCAGTTCCGGGAACCAACGCATCCACAGCCCCGCCACCGCAATCGTCCCCACCCCGCCGATCACCACAGCGGGCACCGCGCCGAACAATTGCGCTGTGAGTCCAGACTCAAACTCCCCAAGCTGATTCGACGCACCGACAAACAAGGTGTTCACCGCGCTGACCCGGCCCAGCATGTGATCCGGCGTATTCAACTGCACCAGCGATGACCGCACGACCACGCTGACCGCGTCTGCTGCGCCCAGCACGACGAGAGCGGCAATCGACACCGGAATCGAGGTCGACAGCCCGAACACCGTGGTCGCCAGCCCGAACACGATCAGCGAGCCGAACAGCAGCCGGCCTACGTTTTCACCGAGGCTCAGGCGCGCCAGCGTCAACGACATCAATGCCGCACCGCAGGCCGGCGCGGCGCGCAATGCGCCAAGCGCCCAAGGCCCCGCATTGAGAATGTCCTTCGCAAAGATCGGTAGCAGCGCCGTCGCTCCGCCCAGCAGCACCGCAAAGAGATCCAGCGACAGCGTGCCCAGCAGCAACCGTCGCTGGAAGATAAAGGTGATGCCGCCGAACAGCGTGCGCCAGGTCGTGGGCTCTTTGCGCGGCGGCGCGCGTTCGATGACGAGGGTGGCGATGGCGATGAAGGCCGTCAGATACAACGCGGCGGCGACGCAGTAGATCCACCCTGCCCCAAGGCTGTAGCCGACGCCGCCAAGGGCCGGCCCTGCGATCTGCGCGATTTGGCCGCCGGATGAGGACAGCGCGGTGGCGCGGGGCAGCCACTCGCGGGGGACGACGGCGGGGATGAGCGTGGAGAGCGTCGGCGCTTCGAATGCGCGGGCCGAGCTCATGATGATGATGGTGGCGTAGATGAGCGTCTTGCCGCCGACGCCGTGCAGCGCGGCGATGGCGAGGACCAGCGTGGCCAGGGCTTCGAGCGCCATGCAAAGGGCGACGATCTTGCGGCGGTCGTAGCGGTCGGCGACGTGGCCGACGACGAGCGTGAGCGCGGCCATGGGCAGGAATTGGGCAAGGCCGATGAGGCCCAGGTCGAGCGCGCTGCCGGAGAGCGCATAGATCTGCCAGCCAACGGCGACGGAGACGATCTGAAATGCCAGCGATGCAGCGACGCGGCCGCAGAGGAAATGCAGGAACGGCGGACGGGAAAGCGGACTGGGCTTGTCGGCGGCGGACATGGTGGGCGTGGCGCGGGGGGAAGCGCCGATTCTAGGCGAGGGGCGCTGACGGAGAGCTAAACCGCGGCGGGCCCCAAAACCAAAACGGCTCCCGGCGTTACCGCCGGAAGCCGTCAGGCAAGCGCAAACAGCCTTACTCGATCGAGACCAGCTCGGCGCCTTCCGTCACCTGATCCCCGACCCCATAGAACACTTCTCCCACCGTCCCGTCGGCGGTGGCGGAGATCGTGTGTTCCATCTTCATCGCTTCCATCACCAGCAGCGGCTGGCCCTTCTCGACCTTGTCGCCGGCCTTGACCGAGATCGAGATGATCTTGCCCGGCATGGGCGCGGCCAGACCCGCGCCGTGCTCGCCCTGCGTGTCCTGCGAGTGCGTCAACGCGTCATACAGCTCCAGGACGTGCGAGCCGTCCTCGCGGAAGACGTAGGCGCGGTCGCCATGCAGGACGACGGTGCCGGCGCTCTCGTGGCCTTGCAGCGTGATGCGCAGGCCATAGGCCAGATTGGGATTGGCGCTGGCGTGCGAGCGCCACAGGAAGGGCCGCGCGCCGTCGCCGGTGTCCAGCGTCCACGCGCCGCCCTGACGGGCGACGGTGACGTGGCGGGCTTCGCCGTTGTCGGTCCATTGCAGTTGTCGCCGATACTGGCCGCCCAAGCGCCAGCCGTCGCGTGCGTCCCACGGGTCGGTGGGGCCTTTGCCTGCGCCCTGTGCGCCCGGCTGGGCCAGGCCTTGCCGCACCAGCACGGCTGCGGTGGCCAGGGCCAGCGCGTCGGCGTCGGCGGGTTGGGGGTCGGGCAGTAGCGTGGCGCGTTGGCGTTCGATGAGGCCGGTGTCCAGGTCGGCGGCCGCAAAAGCGCCGTCCTTCATCAGGCGCGACAGGAACGCGACGTTGGTCTGCACGCCCACGGCCTGCGTCTGCGCCAGCGCTTGCAGCATGCGGGCGCGGGCCTGGTCGCGATCGGCGCCGTGCACGATGAGCTTGGCGATCATCGGGTCGTAGAACGGGGTGATGGTGTCGCCCATGCGCACGCCGCCGTCGACGCGGATGTCGCCGTTGGCAAACGCGGTGTGCGGCGGCAGGCCCAGGTAGGCGAGCGTGCCGATCGACGGCAAAAAGCCCTTCTCGGGGTTCTCGGCGTAGATGCGGGCTTCGATGGCGTGGCCGTTGATGCGCAGGTCTTCCTGGCGCGCGGGAAGCGGCTGGCCGGCGGCGACGCGCAGTTGCCACTCGACCAGGTCGTGGCCGGTGATCATTTCGGTGACCGGGTGCTCGACCTGCAGGCGCGTGTTCATTTCCATGAAGTAGAAGCGGCCGTCGGGCTCGGCGATGAATTCGACGGTGCCCGCGCCCACGTAGCCGACGGCGCGCGCGGCGGAGACGGCGGCTTCGCCCATGGCGCGGCGGCGTTCTTCGGTCATGCCGGGCGCGGGGGCTTCTTCGATGACCTTCTGGTGGCGGCGCTGCACGGAGCAGTCGCGCTCGAAGAGGTACACGCAGTTGCCGTGCGTGTCGGCGAACACCTGGATTTCGATGTGGCGCGGCTTTTGCAGATAGCGTTCGATCAGGACGCGGTCATCGCCGAAGCTGGAGGCGGCTTCGCGCTGGCACGAGGCCAACGCGTCCAGGAACGCGCCAGAAGATTCGACGATGCGCATGCCTTTGCCGCCGCCGCCCGCGCTGGCCTTGATGAGCACGGGATAGCCGATGCCGTCGGCCTGCGACTTGAGGAACTGCGGGTCCTGGTTGTCGCCGTGGTAGCCAGGCACGAGCGGCACGCCGGCTTTTTCCATGAGGGTCTTGGCGGCGGACTTGCTGCCCATCGCGGCGATGGCCGATGCGGGCGGGCCGACGAAGGCGATGCCGGCATCTTGCGCGGCCTGGGCGAAGGCTTCGTTCTCGGACAGGAAGCCGTAGCCGGGGTGGATGGCGCCGGCGCCGGTGTCGCGGGCGGCTTGCAGGATGGCGTCGGCGCGCAGGTAGCTGGCGCGCGGCTCGGAGCCGCCGATGTAGACGGCCTGGTCGCAGGCGGCGACGTGGCGCGAGTTGGCGTCCGCATCGGAATAGACGGCGACGGTGCGCAGGCCCATGCGGCGAGCGGTGGCGGCGACGCGGCAGGCGATTTCGCCGCGGTTGGCAATCAGCACAGTATCGAACATTGCGTTATCCAAGCTGAAGTGTTCGGAAGGGGCGCGAAGCGCGTAGAAGTGGGTTCGGCCTATGCGTGTGGCCTACATTCGGAACACGCCGAACTTCGTGTCTTCAATGGGCGCGTTCAGCGCCGCGGACAACGCCAGTCCCAGCACGCGGCGCGTGTCGGCGGGGGCGATGATGCCGTCGTCCCACAACCGCGCAGTGGCGTAATACGGATGGCCTTCGCGTTCGTACTGTTCGCGGATCGGGGCCTTGAAGGCGTTCTCTTCGTCCGCCGACCATTGCCCGCCGCGCGCCTCGATACCGTCGCGCTTCACAGTCGCCAGCACGCTGGCGGCCTGCTCGCCGCCCATGACCGAGATGCGGGCGTTGGGCCACATGAAGAGCATGCGCGGCGAATAGGCGCGGCCGCACATGCCGTAGTTGCCGGCGCCGAACGAGCCGCCGATCAGGACGGTGAACTTGGGCACGTTGGCGGTGGCGACGGCCGTCACCATCTTGGCGCCGTGGCGCGCGATGCCTTCGTTTTCGTATTTGCGGCCGACCATGAAGCCGGTGATGTTCTGCAGGAACACCAGTGGAATCTTGCGCTGCGCGCACAGTTCGATGAAGTGCGCGCCCTTCTGTGCGGACTCGGAGAACAGGATGCCGTTGTTGGCGACGATGCCGACGGGCATGCCGTGGATGTGCGCAAAGCCAGTGACCAGCGTGGGGCCGAAGCGGGCCTTGAACTCATCGAACTCGGAGCCGTCGACGATGCGCGCGATGACTTCGCGCACGTCGTAGGGCTTGCGGGTGTCGGCGGGAATGATGCCGTTCAGTTCGCTGGGATCGAAGCGCGGTTCGCGCACGGGGATGGTGGCGAGCGGCTGCGGCTTTTTGCGGTTCAGGCGCGCGACGGCGTTGCGCGCCAGTTGCAGCGCGTGCATGTCGTTGGCGGCCAGGTGGTCCACCACGCCCGACAGGCGCGTGTGCACGTCGCCGCCGCCCAGGTCTTCGGCGCTGACTTCTTCGCCGGTGGCGGCTTTGACCAGCGGCGGGCCGCCCAGAAAGATGGTGCCCTGGTTGCGCACGATGATGGATTCGTCGCTCATGGCGGGCACGTACGCGCCGCCGGCTGTGCACGAGCCCATCACCACCGCAATCTGCGCGATGCCTTGCGCGGACATCTGCGCCTGGTTGTAGAAGATGCGGCCGAAGTGGTCGCGGTCGGGAAAGACCTCGTCTTGCTGCGGCAGGTTGGCGCCGCCCGAGTCCACCAGATACACGCAGGGCAGGTTGTTCTGCGCGGCGATCTCTTGCGCGCGCAGGTGCTTTTTGACCGTCATCGGGTAGTAGGTGCCGCCCTTGACCGTGGCGTCGTTGCAGACGATGACGCACTCGGTGCCGGATACGCGGCCGATGCCGGTGATGACGCCCGCGCCGGGCGCGTCGCCGTCATACATGCCGTGCGCCGCCATGGGCGACAGTTCCAGGAACGGGGTGCCCGGATCGATCAGGTTTTCGACGCGGTCGCGCGGCAGGAGCTTGCCGCGCGCCGTGTGCTTGGCGCGGGCGGATTCGCTGCCGCCCAGGGCCGTCTGCGCCAGTTGCTGGTTCAGATCGTCCAGTTGCGCCTGCATGGCGCTGGCGTTGTCGATGTAGTCCTGCGACCGCGGATTGATGCGGGATTCGATGATGGGCATGGGGTACCACCCGTCCTGCTTGATTGGAATTTGAAGGCGCTCGATAAGAGCGGGTTGTCTCGCTGCCCGGTGGGCCGGGCATTCTTGTCGATTAGAGAAATCGGGATTTCGTTGCGCCTTTCCTGCTTGGCCCGCGACCGACCCGTCGCGGTGGTTGCCATGCCAGAAAGGCGCAGCGGAATCCTGCTCAAGGAACGGGCCGAAGCCCGCACCTCAAGCAGGCAACTGCTTAGACCATTTCGATAGCCATCGCGACGGCTTCCCCGCCGCCGATGCACAGCGTGGCCACGCCGCGCTTGCCGCCGGTCTTGCGCAGGGCGCCGATCAGGGTGGCCATCAGGCGTGCGCCGGAGGCGCCGATCGGGTGGCCCAGCGCGGTGGCGCCGCCGTGGATGTTGACCTTTTCAGGCGAGAGCTTGAAGTCGGTCATGGCGGCCATGGTGACCACCGCGAAGGCTTCGTTGATCTCGTACAGGTCCACGTCCTCGGCCTTCCAGCCGGTCTTGTTGAACAGGTTCTTCAGCGCGCCGACGGGGGCGGTGGTGAACCAGTTGGGTTCCTGCGAGTGCTGCGAGTGCGCGACGATGCGGGCCAGCGGTTTGACGCCGAGCTTTTCGGCGGTGGACGCGCGCATCAGCACCATGGCGGCGGCGCCGTCGGAGATCGACGACGAGTTCGCGGCGGTGACGGTGCCGTCCTTCTTGAACGCGGGCTTGAGTGTCGGGATCTTTTCCGGCATGGCCTTGGTGGGCGCTTCGTCGGTGTCGATCACGGTGTCGCCCTTGCGGCCGGCCACGGTGACGGGCGCGATTTCCCACTTGAAGCTGCCGTCTTCCGAAGCGGCACGCGCGCGGCGCAGCGATTCCAGCGAGAACGCGTCCTGCTGTTCGCGCGTGAACGAGTACTTGGCGGCGCAGTCTTCGGCGAAGACGCCCATGGCCTTGCCCTTGTCGTAGGCGTCTTCCAGGCCGTCCAGTGCCATGTGGTCGTACACGGTGTTGTGACCGTAGCGGTAGCCCTGGCGGCCCTTGAGCAGCAGGTACGGCGCGTTGCTCATGCTTTCCTGGCCGCCGGCGACGACGATTTCGGCGCTGCCCGACGCCAGCAGGTCATGGCCGAACATCGCGGCCTTCAGGCCCGAGCCGCAGACTTTGTGAATGGTGGTGCACGCGACGCCCAGCGGCAGGCCGGCGCCCAGCGCGGCCTGGCGGGCGGGCGCCTGGCCCTGGCCGGCTTGCAGCACGTTGCCCATGATGACTTCGTCGACCTGCTCCGGCTTGATGCCAGCGCGTTCGACGGCGGCCTTGATGGCGACCGAGCCCAGCTCGTGCGCGGCCAGGCCGGACAGGTTGCCCAGCATGCCGCCCATGGGCGTGCGGGCGACGGAAACGATGACGATGGGATCTGACATGACTTGCTCCTGTGAGGGTCGGGACAGCGATTGGGTTACAACACCGCGTTGCCGTTTGAAGGGCGGTCTGCACGCAAGCGTCTGTCCTTATCGTAAGGGAAAAATTCTTCGATCCGGCCTTGCGCCACATGGGCGCGGCAGGCCTGCCACCAGTCCGGTTCCAGGAGGTCGGCATGGTGACGCATGAAGGCGCCGCGCACGCGCGCATCGCCCAGCAGGAAGCGGCCGAATTCCTCGGGGAAGACGTCGTTCGGGCCGATGGCGTACCAGGGTTCGGAGGCCATCTCCGCTTCTTCATTCGGGGCCGGCGGAATACGCCGGAAGTTCATCTCGGTCATGCGCTGGATTTCGTCGTAGTCATAAAAGACGACGCGGCCCAGGCGCGTGACGCCGAAATTCTTGTAAAGCATGTCGCCGGGGAAGATGTTGGCCGCGGCCAGTTGCCGGATGGCGTCCCCGTATTCGCGCACGGCGTGGTCCAGCAGCGCGTCCGGCGCCTGCTGCAGATACAGGTTCAGCGGCGTCATCCGGCGTTCGATGTAGACGTGGCGGATGACGACGGTGTCGCCGGTTTCCTCGATAAGGCTGGGCACCAGGCGCCGCAGTTCGTCCAGCAGCGCGGGCGCAAAGCGGGCGCGCGGCAGGGCGACCTGTGAATATTCCCAGGTGTCGGCCATGCGGCCGACGCGGTCGTGCAGCTTGACCATCTGGTACTTGCGCCGCACGGTGGCGTGATCCATGCCGTCCTTGTCGATGCGGTCCTTGATGAGCTTGAACACGTACGGATAGGACGGCAGCGTGAACACGCACATCACCATGCCCTTGATGCCGGGCGCGATGTCGAAGGCGTCGCGCGAGTGGGCCAGGTGGTGCAGGAAGTCGCGGTAGAACAGCGTCTTGCCCTGCTTTTGCAGGCCGATCATGGTGTAGAGCTCGGCCTTGGGCTTGCGCGGCAACAGGCTCGACAGAAAATTCACCACCGCCGCGGGCGTTTCCATGTCGACCAGGAAATACGCGCGGGTAAAGCTGAAGAGCGTGCTCAGGTCGTCCGCGCCCAGCAGCAGCGCGTCCAGCGTCACCTGCCCCGCCGGATTGCGCGTCAGCGCGATGGCAAAGGGATAGACGGTGGTCTGGTTGATCAGGCGGCCGACGATGTAGGCGCCCTTGTTGCGAAAGAACAGCGACCCCAGCGCGTGGAGCTGGCAGTCGGTGGCGATGCGCCGGCCGACGTGGCGCGGCAGCACCGCGCGCAGCTTGGACACCGCAGCGCGCGCCAGCAGGCGGGTGTCGCGCGGCAGGTCTTCGAAAGGCAGCGCCAGACCGAAGTCGGCCACCATGCGGATCAGGCTTTTTTCCAGGCCGTCGGTCACCGGGTAGTACACGCGGTAGGAAGGCACGCTGCTGTCCAGGTAGTCGGTGGCGACCGCCGGCCTGACGAACAGGAAATCGTTGTGGAAGTAGTCGCGGTGCAGCAGCCGGCACGAGACCGAGTTGAAGAAGGTCTCGGCGCATTCGGGCTGGCGGTGTTCGCCCAAGAGGCCGACGAACTCCTGCTTGATCTGCTGCCAGTACGCCGTCTGCGCGTCGGTCAGGGACGGGGCGGCGGCGCCGTTGCCGTTCTTGGCGGCGTACTCGGCGCCGTTGCCCATGCCGCCGACCGCACCCTCTGGCCGGCCGCGCAGCACGCCTTCCAGTTGCGTGGCGCATTCGCGCACGCGCATGTCGTAGTACTCGATGCGTTCGCGCGACAGGTGCTGGATGCCGTGCCAGTCGCCGGATTCAAACAGCGCCTTGGCGCGCTGCGCGCTGTAGCGGAACAGCGCGTAGTGCCGGTCAAAGCCGGCCAGGATCAGGCGCGCGACCTCCAGCGGCGAGGGTCCCGGCGCGGGAGCCTGCTCGATGTGCTGGATGTCGGACGTGCGGATCATGGCGCGGCTGTCGATAAAGCGTCAGGCGGTTTCGTTGAA
>Ga0213828_1001858_pt1 | contig 16339 bp, 11 predicted proteins | sample MC6MC0897MG_FD_180664 | JGI IMG/M metagenome (GOLD analysis project Ga0213828, IMG submission 180664) | Enriched soil aggregate microbial communities from Iowa State University, Ames, United States - MC6-MC0897-MG | ecosystem: Environmental > Terrestrial > Soil > Unclassified | place: USA: Iowa... | reverse complement strand
GGGCGTCGAGCATCTGCAGTTTGGCAAATCCAACATTGACCCGGTCGAGGTAGTTGAACAAGTAGCAGATGAAAATGAAGGGGATCAAACGCAGGGTGATGCGTTTGTAGACGGCGTTTTTATCGTCATCGATGGTCTGGGTAGCTGCGGCGCTCTGCGACATAGCGGCTCTCTCTTTATTATGATTTTTTGCGATGCAAAGGGTAACGTTGATCGCCCCGAGAGTCTCGGTCACCTTTGGCCGGATTGTCTTTGTGCCTGAGCACAGGGTTTGCCGCCAGACCCTGTGCGGGTGAACAACCGACTGCCGCGTTTTTCAAGGATCTTGCCCATCATGTTTGAACTCGATCACGACCTCGCCCAGGACATCGTCGACCGGGCCATGGCCATTTTGCCGTACAACGTCAACGTCATGGACAGCCAGGGTCTGATCCTCGGCAGCGGTGAACCGGAGCGCATCAACACCCGTCATGAAGGCGCGCAACTGGTGCTGGCCAACGGTCGCGTGGTCGAGATTGACGCGCAGACCGCTGTGCATTTGAAAGGCGTGCAGCCGGGCATCAACCTGCCGCTGTTGCTCGATCAGCGCTTGATCGGTGTACTCGGCATCACCGGCGAACCGGAGCAGTTGCGCACTTATGCCGAACTGGTGCGCATGACCGCCGAAATGCTCGTCGGCCAGCGCAATCAGCAGGCCGAGCAGCAATGGCGGCGCCAGCGTTGCGATGATCTGCTGGCGTTGCTGTTGAGCGAGGCGGGGGACTCGCCGCGCCTGGTCGATGAGGCGCAGCAGCTCGGGCTCAAACCGCAACTGACGCGGGTGCCGTATCTGTTCGAGCTGGGCCTTGAACATGGGCCGGGGCAAACCGTTGAGGCGCTGAGTGCCTGGCTGATGTCGCGTTATCCCGATAGCTGGTGCGTGAGTTCGGCGAAGTCATCGCTGCTGTGGTGTCGACCGGCGAGCCAGCACGTCGAGCATGATCGCTTGCTGGAAAAACTCGACGGTCTGGGCTGGAAGGTGCTGCGTATTGCCGTGGGCGGGCAGGCCGATGGACTCGCCGGTCTGCGTCGTTGTTATCGGCGCGTGGGCGACTTGCTCGCCTATGGCCGGGAAGTGTTGCCGCACTCGCGGCTGCTGACGCTGAACCGCTATCGGTTGCCAGTGATGCTGTGGCGGCATCGCAATGACGATGCGCTGGACGAATTGCTCAAACCGCTACGCAAGGTGATCGCCAAGGACGGCAACGGCCAGTTGCTGGCGACGCTGCGCAGTTGGTGCGAGCACGATGGCCAGAGTCAGGCGTGTGCCGATGCGTTGGGGATTCATCGCAACAGTTTGCGTTATCGGATGGAGCGGATTGCCGAGTTGAGTGGGGTTGATCCGCTGCGGCTCGATGGGATGCTGGCGCTGTATCTTGGGGTGCAGTTGCTGCCGCAGACAGATCCGAATTGATTGGGCGCCTATAAGGAAGCCTTCGCGAGCAAGCTCGCTCCCACAGGGGAATGCATTTCAAATGTGGGAGCGAGCTTGCTCGCGAAGGCGGCGGAATATTCAACATCAGATCTTTTGTGAAAATGAACAATAAACGCCCCCGCCACTTGTGCAGCGGACAGGCGTCAATACGCAGGCCGACTGGCAGCATGAGGGGCATTGCAACCGGAGAATTCGCATGAAGATCGTCATCGCCCCCGACTCGTTCAAGGACAGCCTCAGTGCCCAAGGCGTCGCCGACGCCATTGCCCTCGGCCTCGCTCAGGTCTGGCCGCGCGCGACCTTGGTCAAATGCCCAATGGCAGACGGCGGCGAAGGCACGGTCGAATCGATTCTCGCCGCCTGCGAAGGCGAACTGCGCCGCACCCGCGTGCGCGGCCCGCTGGGCACAGCCGTCGACGCTGCATGGGGCTGGTTGCCGCACAACCACACCGCAATCATTGAAATGGCCGAGGCCAGCGGCTTGCAATTGGTGCCGCTGGGGCAACGCGATGCCTGCATCAGCAGCACTTTCGGCACCGGCGAACTGATTCGCGCAGCACTGGATGCCGGCGCGCAACGGGTAATTCTGGCGATTGGCGGCAGTGCGACCAACGATGGCGGCGCAGGGGCGATGCAGGCGCTGGGCGCGAAGTTGCTCGATGCGCAGTATCAATCGCTGGTGCCCGGCGGCTTGGCACTGGCGCAACTGGCACAACTGGACCTGAGCGAACTCGACCCGCGTCTGGCGCAGGTGCGTTTCGATATCGCCGCTGACGTCAACAACCCGCTGTGCGGCCCGCACGGTGCCTCGGCGATTTTCGGCCCGCAGAAAGGCGCCTCGCCGGCGCAGGTGCAGCAACTCGATCAGGCGTTGGGCCACTTCGCCGAACTGTGCGCGCAAGCGTTGGGCAAAGATGTTCGCGACGAACCGGGCAGTGGTGCGGCGGGCGGTTTGGGTTTTGCCGCCAAAGCGTTTCTCGGGGCGCAATTTCAGGCCGGGGTGGAAGTGGTTGCCGAACTGGTCGGCCTCGCCGAAGCGGTCAAAGGTGCCGATCTGGTGATCACCGGGGAAGGGCGCTTCGATGCGCAGACCTTGCGCGGCAAGACGCCGTTCGGTGTTGCGCGGATTGCCAAGCAACACGCCGTGCCAGTGATTGTCATTGCCGGTACCTTGGGCGAGGGTTACCAAGAACTCTACGATCACGGCATCGACGCGGCATTCGCCGTGACCAGCGGGCCGATGACGCTGGAACAGGCCTGCGCCGAAGCACCGCGCCTGCTGCGTGAACGCGCAACGGACATTGCCCGCGTCTGGCAGCTCGCTGTCAAACGCTGAACCAGATCAGCTGCCGAAGGCTGTGATCTTTTGATACTGCTTTTAAATGTCAAAAGATCGCAGCCTCGTTCCACTCGACAGCTCCTACACAAAACAATGACTGTGTTTCATCGCTGTGACACCCTGAAAAATAGTTACCCCTGACCCGCAATCTTCCTAAAGCCTGGCCGATACAGCTAATAGGCGCGCACATAACTTCCTAAAACAGTGACGCCGGACTGAGCCCGCCCCCCCTCGGGCCAGTGATGACGCATGGACGCTCGTAGTTTCTATCTTTCGAGAGCTCAACTATGTCCCTGCGTAACCTGAATATCGCGCCCCGTGCCTTCCTCGGTTTTGCCTTTATCGCCCTGTTGGTGATCGTGCTCGGCGTATTCGCCGTCAACCGTATGTCGATCATCCGTCAGGCGTCCGTCGAGATGGATTCGACGCAACTTCCCAGCGTGACGCAACTTGCCGTAGTGACAGAAAACGTCCTGCGTCTGCGGATTCTGTCGTTCCGCGTGCTGGTCAATCGCGAAGCGGCCGGGTTGCAGGAAGCGCAGACCCGCATCGGCGTTCTGGTCGACAAGGTTCGCGCCGCCCAGGCCCGTTACGCCGCACTGCCGGCAAGTCCGGAAGAGCGGGCGTTGTACCAGACCTTCGCGACCACGCTGGACAACTACCTGCAAGCGCAGAATCAGATGATGGAGCTGTCGCGCCAGGACAAACTCGACGAGATGCGCGCCCTGATCAACACGCGGATCAAGGACGGCACCGACCAGATGGGCGAACAGCTCAACAAGCTGATCGCGATCAACGCCGCTGACGCTAAAGCTGCGTCGATCCAGGCCGGCCAATATTATGACAGCGCCATCACCGGCATCATTATCGTCGCTGTGTTCGCAGCCGTTGCCACCGTGCTACTGGCCTGGTTGCTGACCCGCAGCATCGTCACGCCGCTGAACCGTGCCGTGCAGGCCGCGCAAACCATTGCTGACGGCAACCTCACCAAAGTCATCGAAGTCGATGGCAAGGATGAAGCGACGCAGTTGCTGCAGGCGCTCGCCACCATGCAGACCAACCTGCGCAAAACCATCGAGCAGATCGCCGGTTCCGCCACGCAACTGGGCGCCGCTGCCGAAGAGCTCAGCGCGGTGACCGAAGAAGCCTCCCGTGGTTTGCAGCAGCAGAACAATGAAATCGAACAAGCCGCCACCGCCGTCAACGAGATGACCGCCGCCGTCGAGGAAGTGGCGCGCAACGCCGTGTCGACCTCCGAAGCCTCGAACCAGTCGACCCATGCCGCCCGTGAAGGTCGCGACCAAGTGGTGAAAACCGTCGACGCGATCCAGACCATGACCCACGACGTGCAGAACACCGCGCAGATGATCGAAGGCCTCGCCGCGCAGGGCCGCGACATCGGCAAGGTGCTCGACGTAATCCGTGCCATCGCTGAACAGACCAACCTGCTGGCGCTCAACGCCGCGATCGAAGCAGCGCGTGCCGGTGAAGCAGGGCGGGGTTTTGCCGTGGTCGCGGACGAAGTGCGGGCATTGGCCCATCGCACCGCGCAGTCGACCCAGGAAATCGAAAAAATGGTCGCCGGCATCCAGAACGGTACCGGCGAAGCGGTTTCGTCGATGCAGCAAAGCAACCAGCGCACCCAGACCACTCTGGAAATGGCCCGCGCGGCCGGTGTTGCGCTGGAGCAGATCACCCAGTCGATCCACCAGATCAACGAGCGCAACCTGGTCATCGCCAGCGCCTCGGAAGAACAGGCGCAAGTCTCGCGCGAGGTCGACCGCAACCTGGTCAACATCCGCGATCTGGCCACGCAATCGGCTGCCGGGGCCAACCAGACCAGCGCAGCGACCCACGAATTGTCGCGTCTGGCGGTGGATTTGAACGCCATGGTGGCGCGTTTTGTGATTTGAGAAATACGGAATTGTCTGAAGTGGGCTGAAACAGGTTATTGCTTCAGCCCGTTTTGACAAATCGCTGTTTCAAGAAAGGTTTACTTTAATACTTTCGTAAGCTGAGAACGGTCCTTTATTTCCTGCACGATCTACAAGCCTGTAAAAAGCAAGTTTATCGCCGGAGCCATATGCACGGATAATTTCGCCACTCAGTTTGATAACAGTAGGTGAGCTCGAGTCATGCACCGTTGTAATGATGATAGGACTATTCGTAAGTGAGCCATAGTGAAATTCGATACTGTCGCAGGCTCGTTGCTGCAGATAGCGGGGAATGGTTACCAAAACTTCATCACCGTGTTCGTCTAGATACTTCTGTGTAATCCCGTCACTGATGACCTCTTGCGGAAACCGTACAATTTCTCCAGGACTGCCGTAGTTTGGAGCTGTTACATCGATCGTAAAAGGCGTGCTCTCTGACGTCTCTGGATTCCCTGCTGTATTCACTATGTATGAAACCTGGTGTACACCTTCATTTTGCAGGTAGTGCTCGGGGATATGGGCTGCAAATGGGAAAAGCGCTGGATCAATAGGCGTCACGAAATTAAAGTTTGCCACTCTCTCCCCGTTTAAGAGCAGTATCAATGTTACGGGTACGTTTAGTGGATTATCTGAACCTGGCCATTTCTGAATCAATAATTGCAGGGGGGGCTGCCAACGCACTCAATGGCAACAAGTTAACTTGACTGTCAGGGAAGTTTACTAACGCGGCGGGGATTGCCGGTGGTGCCAGTTCGAGAATTTCTTCATTAAGATTTGTCATCGTTTTAACGCTCCGTTGTTTCGATAAGAAAGGCCTGTAAATGTTTTCGTGGGTTAATTAAGGGGGTGTTCTTGAAATTGGTCTACTGTCAACTCTGACAGGTAGGCATCCGACCGGAAATCGAGCACAGTACGAAGTTTTTCTTCAAATCCATCTTGCGGACAAAACGGCTGGCGCGTTTCGTGATTTGAGATACGGTGAAGGCTGGAGACCGCGCAATCAGGAGACGTACATGCGCTATTCAGCCTTGACCCAACGAATCGCCGGAGAAGGAGCCGCCGCCTGGCAGATTCACGACCGAGCGCTGGAGTTGCGCGCCGAGGGTGTCGATATCCTGCTGCTGAGCATCGGCGATCCGGATTTCGATACACCTCTGCCGATTGTCCACGGCGCGATCGACAGCTTGCTGGCCGGCGATACCCATTATTCCGAAGTACGTGGCCGTTTGGCGCTGCGCACGCTGATTGCCGAACGCCATCGTCGGCGCAGCGGGCAAGCGGTCGATGCTGACCATGTGATCGTCATGCCCGGTGCGCAATGCGCGGTGTATTCGGTGGCGCAATGTCTGCTGGATCCGGGCGACGAAGTGATCGTTGCCGAACCGATGTATGTCACCTACGAAGGTGTGTTTGGCGCTTGCGGCGCGACGGTAGTGCCGGTGCCGGTGCGCCCGGAAAACGGCTTTCGCGTCGACCCGGTCGATGTTGCTGCGCGCATCACCCCGAAAACCCGCGCCATGCTGTTGAACAGTCCGAACAATCCGTCTGGCGCGAGCCTGTCACTGCTGATCTGGCAGGAATTGGCGGCGTTGTGCGTTCGCCATGATTTGTGGCTGATCAGCGACGAGGTTTACAGCGAGCTGCTCTATGAAGGTCAGCACGTCAGCCCGGCGAGTTTGCCGGGCATGGCCGAACGCACGGCGACCATCAACAGCCTGTCGAAATCCCACGCCATGACCGGGTGGCGCATCGGCTGGATGATCGGGCCGAAATCGTTGGCCGAGCATTTGGTCAATCTGTCGCTGAGCATGTTGTTCGGACTGCCGGATTTTGTGCAGAAAGCCGCAGAGATTGCGTTGGAAAGCGATTTGCCGGAGGTGACGCAGATGCGCGAGGAGTATCGCCTGCGTCGGGATCTGGTTTGCGAGCGTTTGCAGGGTTGCCCGGGGCTGTATCCGATTCGTCCGGATGGCGGCATGTTCGTGATGGTCGATGTGCGCCAGACCGGGTTGGGTGCCCAAGCGTTTGCCGAGCAATTGCTGGAAGGCTATGGGGTTTCGGTCCTCGCCGGTGAAGCGTTCGGGCCGAGTGCGGCGGGGCATATCCGCATCGGGCTGGTGCTGGACCGGGTGAAACTGGCGGATGCCTGTGCGCGGATTGCGCTGTGTGCGGCGCAGCTGTTACAGGCGCGCAGTGCCTGATGGTTTTGCGGCCTCATCGCGAGCAGGTTCACTCCTACAGTGATTTGAGGTGTACACAAATTCAGTGTTCACCCGGACCCTTTTAGGAGTGAGCCTGCTCGCGATAGCTATTTAACAGGCAATAAAATCTCAGCCCTGCCAGGCCGATGGATTCACCAGATTCGCCGGCTTCTCTCCCTTCAGCGCCGCCAACAGATTCTCCACCGCACACCGCGCCATCGCCTCGCGCGTCTCATGCGTCGCCGAGCCCATGTGCGGTGTCGCCACCACATTGTTCAGCTGCAACAGCGGCGAATCATGATTCAACGGTTCACGCTCAAACACATCCAGCCCCGCCGCACGAATCCGCTGATGACGCAGCGCATCGATCATCGCGGCCTCATCGACCACCTTGCCCCGCGAGATATTGATGAAGATGCTTTCCGGGCGCATCAGCGCAAACTGCTCGACGCCGATCAAGCCTTCGGTCTGCGCCGTCAGCGGCAAGGTCAGGCAAATGAAATCGGCCTGCTTGAGCAAGTCTTCAAGGCTGCGATACTGCGCATCGAAACGCGCCTCGACCGCCGGTTTACGCGACTGGCTGTGATAGATCACCGGCATTCCAAACCCGAAATGCCCGCGCTGCGCCAATGCTTCGCCGATGCGGCCCATGCCGATGATGCCCAGCGTCTTGCCATGCACATCGGTGCCGAAATGCGCCGGGCCGATGTTGCGGCTCCATTGCCCGCTGCGCACCATGTTCGCTAGTTCGACCACGCGCCGGGCGGCGGCGAGGATCAAGGCGAAACCGGTGTCGGCGGTGGTTTCGGTGAGCACGTCCGGGGTGTTGCTGAGCAGGATCTTGCGTTGGCTCAGGTAATCGATGTCGTAGTTGTCGACGCCCACCGAAACGCTGGCAATCGCCTCCAGTTGCGGCGCGAGATCAAGCAACGCCGCATCGAGTTTCAGGCTGGCGCCGAGCAAACCATGGGCGCGGGGCAGGGCATCGCGCAGTTGCATCAGACCGTCGGCGTCGAGGCTGTTGATCAGCGTCACCTCGCATTGTTCTTGCAAACGCGCCATCAGCGCGGGCGAAAGTTTCTTGTACAACACGACCTGTTTTTTCATGGCAGAAGTCTCTTCAGGAATGCGCTGGCACGGCACGCGTGGCAACGGCTTTGGCGACGACGCGATCACTGGCGCCGGGCTTGAGAAAAATCGTCAGCACCACCGACAGCAGCAGGGCGCCGCTCATCAACAGATACGAAGCGCCGGGCGAACCGGTGGAGCTGTTCAGGTAACCGACCAGATACGAGCCGCCGAACGAACCGAGCGCGCCCATGCTGTTGATCAGCGCCATCGCACCGCCGGCGACGTTGGCGGGCAGAATCTCCGGGACGATGGCAAAGAACGGCCCGTAAGGTGCGTACATGCACGCGCCGGCAATCACCAGCAGCGTGTACGACCACCAGAAGTGTTCGGCACCCAGTGCGTAGGAGCCGTAAAACGCGATGGACGCGATCAGCAGCGGTGGCCAGACAAAGCGTTTGCGCTTCTGCAACTTGTCCGAACCCCACGACACCACGAGCATGCCGATCACCGCCGCCAGATACGGCAGCGCCGACAGCCAGCCGGCTTCGATCATGTCCATTTGCGCGCCGGCCTTGAGGATCGACGGCAGCCACAGCACAAAGCCGTAAACACCGATGCTCCAGCAGAAAAACTGCAGCGCGAGAATGATCACCTTCGGCGAACGGAACGCCTCGGCGTAGTTTTTCACCGCTTTGATGCCGACCTGTTCGGCGGCGAGTGCGCTTTCCAGATCCTGCTTTTCCTGGTCGTTTAGCCACTTGGCCTCGGACGGACGATCATCGGCCAGACGCCACCAGATAAACGCCCAGAGCACCGCCGGCAAACCTTCGATGATGAACATCCAGCGCCAACTGAAATGCTGCACCAGATAACCCGAAACCACTGACATCCACAGCATGGTCACCGGGTTGCCGAGGATCAGAAACGTGTTGGCCCGCGAGCGTTCGGCACGGGTGAACCAATGACACAGATAGACCAGCATCGCCGGCATCACCGCGGCTTCGACGACGCCGAGCATGAAGCGAATGACGATCAGCCAATAGGCGTTGGAGACCACGCCGGTCAACGTGGCGAGACCGCCCCAGAGGATCAGGCTGACGAAAATCAGTTTCTTCACGCTGTGTTTTTGCGCGTAGATCGCACCGGGTACCTGGAAGAAAAAGTAACCAAGGAAGAACAGTGCACCGAGCAGTGATGACAGGCCCGGGGTGATCATCAGGTCTTCGGCCATGCCCGATGCAGCGGCGAAACCGTAGTTGGCGCGATCCAGATACGCCAGGCTGTAGGTGATGAACACAATCGGCATGATGTACCACCAGCGGCGGGTGGCGAGGGTTGCGGTTTTCATGGGTCTTGCTCCTGAGCTTGTTGTTTTTGTCGCAGCAGGTTCAATAAATCGGTTGTCTCTCAGGGCCTCATCGCTGGCAAGCCAGCTCCCACAGGGATCTCGGGTATGTCAAAGATTGCATTGCCAACATCAACCCTTGTGGGAGCTGGCTTGCCAGCGATGGCGGCCTCAAATTCGCTGAAGAGTTCAGCCCGGGTCGGAAGGCCTTCCATATCCCCGCGACTCTGCACCGCGCGACTGCCAATCCAGTTCGCGCGCTGCACCGCCTCGGCAAAACTCTGCTGTTCGAGCAGGGCGCTGATCATCCCCACTGCAAAACCATCACCGGCCCCGACCGTGTCGACGACATTGGCCACCGGCACACCGGCGACAAATCCCGACGCCAGATGCGTTCGGTAATAAGCGCCTTCCGGCCCGAGTTTGATCGCCACGGCCTCTGCACCTTGATCGAGATAAAACGCGGCAATGTCCGCCGGATCGTCAAAACCAGTCAGCAAGCGGCCTTCACTCAGCCCCGGCAACACCCAATGGGCGAGGGCGGCGAGGCGGTTGATTTCGGTGATCATTTCGCGCTCGCTGGCCCACAGGCTCGGGCGCAGATTGGGGTCGAAGGACACGCTGCGCCCGGCGTTGCGCATGCGTGTCATCAGTTCAAAAGACATCTCCCGCGCCGAAGCCGAGAGCGCCGGAGGAATGCCGGTGGCGTGCAGATGGCGGGCGCTCAGCAGATTGGTCGTAATCGACTGCGGCGACAAATGACTGGCCGCCGAACCGCGCCGGAAATACTCGACTTGCGGATCGCTGCCATCGTCATTGCGCGATTTGAACTGGAAACCGGTCGGGTGCTGTTTATCGACATCGACGTGGCTGCAATCCAGACCTTCCTTGATCAAGGTCTGCACCACAAAGCGCCCGAGCGAATCATTGCCGACCCGGCTCAGCCACGCGACGTTGAAACCCAGCCGCGATAGCCCGATCGCGACATTACTGTCAGCCCCGGCAATACGTTTGTGGAAGTGCTCGACCGTCGCCAGATCACCGGTCTGCTCGGCGACCAGCATCGCCATGGTTTCGCCGAACGAAAGAATATCGATCTCAGACATGAGCAGGCTCCAGGCGGGATTGGCCGAGGCGGGCGAGGGCGGCCACGTGCTCGGTGGTCAGTTGCACCAGATCTTCGCCCTGCAATGGGTATTCGGCGGCGCGCATAACGCCTTGGGCCATGTGCCGCAACAGTTGTTCCCACAGATGCAGGTCAATGACCGCCGGCGGCACCGCCACCAGTTTGCCGTCGGGGCGGCGGGCCACGGCTTTGCAGTGCACGTACCCGACGTGCCGGCCCAACAGGCGCGCCGCGTTGGTGGCGGACTGATCCTGCCACTGCCAGTTACCAATGTCGAAGGTCATCTTGATCGGCAAACTGTGCTGCTCGACGGCGGCGAAGAAGCGCTGAAACGGCTCGATCCGACCGCCATGCAAGGTCTGGTCGTTCTCCACCAGCAACTGCACCGGGCTGAGTTTCAAGCGTTCGCCCAGGGCTTGCAGATCATTGTTGTCGGTGAAGTAGCCGAGAGAAACCTTCAACCATTTCGAACCGAACGCTTCGGCCTGTTGCAGCGCGGTGATCAGCTCGGGATTGGGGCGTGACTGGCCAGCCAGCCAGAGTTCGGTGGGCGAGGAATAGATGCTTTGCAGACCCTGCGCCAGCGTGGCCTGAGCCAGTTGCGCAGGGTCTTCACGCGTCAGCAGCTCTTCGCGCCACTCAATGCGATTCGCCCCGGCCGCAGCCAGAACATCGATGAAAGCATCCTGCCCGCGCTGGCGCACAAGCTCGGCGCCGTAGCTGGACAGACTGATGGAAACGGCGGGTTTATTCATTGTTATTGACCTCTGAAACCGGTTTCATTTTTGTTCAAAAAAATATCAGGTGTTTCTGTGTTGTCCTTTAGGGCGCCTTCGCGAGCAGGCTCGCTCCCACATTTGGAATGCGATCACCTTTGGGAGTGAGCCTGCTCGCGAAGGCGTCAGATCAAACACCACCAACCTCACGGGTCGACCCACGCTCAACCAGCACCGGCGCAAAATCCACCACCCGCGCCACCTCATCATCCCCACGCAAACGCTTGAGCAGACACTCAAACGCCCGCGCACCAATCTCTGCCGTCGGCTGAGCCAGCGCGGTAATCCCGCTGCCCACCAACGGATACCAATCCAGATCATCCAGGGCAATCAGCCCGACGTCCTCGAACAATCGGCAACCCATTTGGCGTAATGCAGTCGTCGCAGCCAGCGCCGCTACGCCATTGGCGCAAAACAGCGCTTTCGGACCATTACCGGGTGTGTTTAAAAAGGTTTGAAGTTGCGCGTTCAGATCGTCGCCGGTTTCCAGCACCGCCCCGGTCAACCCCGAGCGCTGCGCAATCTGCGCCTGAAAACTGCTGACCCGCTCAATCCGCGAACTGGTGCCGTCGTACGGTTCGGTCACCAACAGCAGATCACCATAACCGCGCTGCTCAAGGTGCGTGAGGGCCATCTGCACCGCTTGCGGGTTATTCAACCCGACCATGTCGCTGTCGAGCCCGTCGACCTTGCGATCCACCAGCACCAGCGGCATCTCGCGACGCAACTCATGCAACTCGTCGCGATGATGCCCCAGCGTGTTCACGATCAGCCCCTCGATGTTGTACGAGCGCAACAGCGCCAGGTGCTGGCGTTCCTGCTCGTCATCGCGGTCGGTGTTGCACACCACCAGGCTGTAGCCGTGCGCACGGCAGGCGGTTTCCACCCCGTGCATCACGGCAATCGAATAAGGGTTGCGGATATCGGCCACCAGCATGCCGATCAGGCGCGTGCGCCCGCGTTTCAGGCCGCGAGCCATCTGGTTGGGGCGATAGCCGAGTTCCGCGATGGCCTGCTCGATGCGCAGGGCAATGGTATCGGAGAGCAGGGCGCGGTCATCGCCGATAAAGCGCGAAACGCTGGCCTTGGACACACCAGCGCGCTCGGCGACATCGAGCATGGTCACGCGGCTGCGCTGGGCGGCGGAGAAGTCGTTCACGGTCTGAAACCTTTTTATTGGATTTATAGGCTCAACGTCTGAATGCAGCGCTGAAACCGGTTTCAGGAAACACCAAAAACAAATCTTCCGTCAAGTGAATGATCACCAGCGATCTTTGTGCCGCCGACGGGCGGGGTCGCGTCAGCCGAACAAACCCGCGGCGATATTGATCGAAAATCCCAGAATCGCGGTGTTGAACACGAAGCCGATCAACGATTGCGCCAAGACGATTTTGCGAATATCGCGGGTGGCCACGCCGACATCTGCAGTCTGTACGGCCACGCCGATGGTGAAGGAGAAGTACAAGAAGTCCCAATAGTTGGGGGTCGTCAGCCCCTCCGCGAAGCGCAACGCCGGCTCTTTGCCATTCCAGGTGTAATACAACCTGGCGTAGTGCACGCAGAAAATCACCCCGATCAGCAGCCACGAGCCGATCACCGTCAGCGCGGTGAAACCGTAGTGCAGCAGTTTGCGCGTGGTTTCCAGGTCCTTGCTGCCAGCCAGCTCGAAGGTGATGGTCGCCAAACTCGCCAGTGCGGCGATGCACACCACGAACAGCACCAGCCCGGCATTTTCGTCTTCGACTTCAGCGATGCGTTTGACGTCTGGAGCCTTGGCGCGCACGGTCAGCCAGAACATCAGGATCAGGTAAGTCCAGACGCCAGCGTTCCAGCCGATGAGGATTTTGCTGACGATGGAGTCGGCGGGGACCAGGAGACCGGTGGCAAGGCCGAGGAGGGCGGCGGCAGACAGGCGAGGGTGGGTGCGGGCGAGGAAGCGCATGGGGACTCACGTTGGTGAACTATCTCTGCACCATAGCGTACGCAACCCTGCTTTTGTAGGAGCTGCCGCAGGCTGCGATCTTTTGATCTTCTAAAAGCAAAGTCAAAAGATCGCAGCCTGCGGCAGCTCCTACAGTTTGGATCAGTGGGATTTGCTGAAGCGTTGCACGAGCTTCATAACGACCACGAAGAAGACAGGCACAAAGATCACTGCCAGCGTGGCGGTGATCATCCCGCCGATCACCCCGGTGCCGATCGCTTGCTGACTCGCCGAGCTTGCGCCAGTGGCAATCGCGAGCGGCACCACACCGAGAATGAACGCCAGCGACGTCATCACGATCGGCCGCAGACGCAGGCGTGCTGCCTGCAACGTCGCATCGATCAGATCGTGACCTTCGTCGTACAGGCTCTTGGCGAACTCGATGATCAGGATCGCGTTCTTCGCCGACAGACCGATGATGGTGATCAGGCCAACCTTGAAGAACACATCGTTGGGCATTCCGCGCAGCGTCACGGCCAGCACCGCGCCGAGCACGCCCAGCGGCACCACCAGCAACACCGAGGTCGGAATCGACCAACTCTCGTACAGCGCCGCCAGACACAGGAACACCACCAATAGCGACAAACCGAGCAGGATCGCTGCCTGGTTGCCGGACAAGCGTTCCTGCAACGACAGACCGGTCCATTCCTGTCCCAGGCCTTTCGGCCCCTGCGCCACCAGACGTTCGATTTCCGCCATGGCCTCACCGGTACTGTGCCCCGGTGATGGTTCGCCGGAAATCGCGATCGCCGGATAGCCGTTGTAACGGGTCAACTGCGCCGGGCCCTGAATCCAGTTGGCCTGGACGAACGCCGACAGCGGCACCATGTGCCCGGCGTTGTTGCGCACATGCATTTTCAGCAGATCGGCCACCTGGCTGCGTTGATCGCCTTCGGCTTGCACGACAACGCGCTGCATGCGCCCCTGATTGGGAAAATCGTTGATGTAGCTGGAACCGACGGCAGTGGACAGCACGTTGCCAATGTCGGCAAACGACACGCCCAAGGCATTCGCCTGTTTACGATCCACGATCAGTTGCACTTGTGGCGCTTCGGCCAGCGCGCTTTCACGCACGTTCATCAGCACCGGGCTTTTCTCGGCGGCAGCCAGCAACTCAGTACGTGCCTGCATCAAGGTCGCATGGCCGAGGCCGCCGCGATCCTGCAAACGGAACTCGAAACCGCTCGAGGTGCCGAGGCCATCCACGGGCGGAGGCAACACCGAGAACGCCATGGCGTCCTTGATTTCACTCAGGGCGATATTGGCGCGATCGGCAATCGAGCTGGCCGCATCATCACTGCTGCGCTGCGACCAGTCCTTCAGTGTCGAGAACGTCAGCGCCGCGTTCTGGCCGCTACCGGAGAAGCTGAAACCGAGGATCACCACCGTGTCACTGATCCCCGGCTCGCCGGCGTTATGCGCCTCAAGCTGTTCAGCCACGGCCACCGTACGATTCTTGGTCGCACCGGGCGGCAGCTGAATGTCAGTGATGGTGTAGCCCTGATCTTCCACCGGCAGGAACGAGGAGGGCAGACGCGCGAAGCACAGGCCCAGTCCTACCAACAGCACAACGTAGATCAGCAGGTAACGGCCGCTGCGTTTCAACGCATAGCCGACCCAGCCTTGATAACGATCGGTCAGGTGCTCGAAGCGGCGGTTGAACCAGCCGAAGAACCCGGATTTCTCGTGATGCTCGCCTTTGGCAATCGGCTTGAGCAGTGTCGCGCACAGTGCCGGCGTCAGGGTCAGGGCGAGGAACGCCGAGAACAGAATCGACGTCGCCATCGACAGCGAGAACTGCTGGTAAATCACCCCGACCGAACCTTGCATGAACGCCATCGGAATGAACACCGCGACCAGCACCAGCGTGATGCCGATGATCGCGCCAGTGATCTGCGTCATGGCTTTGCGCGTGGCTTCCTTGGGCGACAGACCCTCGGTGGCCATGATCCGCTCGACGTTCTCGACCACGACAATCGCGTCGTCGACCAGAATGCCGATGGCCAGCACCATGCCGAACATGGTCAGCACGTTGATCGAGAAACCCAGCGCGAGCATGGTTGCGAATGTGCCCATCAAAGCCACCGGCACCACCAGCGTCGGGATCAGCGTGTAGCGCACGTTCTGCAGGAACAGGAACATCACCGCGAACACCAGCAACATCGCCTCGCCAAGTGTGTAAATCACTTTGGTGATCGAGACTTTGACGAACGGCGAAGTGTCGTACGGGATCTTGTATTCCACGCCCACCGGGAAGTAGCGCGACAGTTCATCCATCTTCGCCCGCACCAGGGTTGCGGTGTTCAGTGCGTTGGCACCCGGCGACAACTGCACGCCGACGGCGGTGGACGGCTTACCGTTTAGGCGCGTACCGAACTGGTATTCCTGACTGCCGATCTCGACCCGCGCGACGTCACCGATACGCACAGTGGAACCATCGCGATTGGCTTTGAGGACAATGTCGGCAAACTCTTGCGGCGTCGATAACTGACCTTTCACCAGAATGGTCGCGGTGATTTCCTGGCTCGACGGATTGGGCAGATCACCGATGCTGCCGGCGGACACCTGAGCGTTCTGCGCGACGATGGCTTCATTGACGTCAGCCGGTGTCAGGTTGAACGCGATCAGCTTCTGCGGATCGATCCAGATGCGCATGGCCCGCTCGGCGCCGTACAACTGCGCCTTGCCGACACCGTCCAGACGCTTGATCTCGTTCATCACATTACGCGCCAGATAATCACTGAGCGCTACGTCATCGAGCTTGCCGTCGCTGGACGTCAGGGTGATCAGCAAGAGAAAACCGGACGAGACTTTTTCGACCTGCAAACCTTGCTGATTGACCGCTTGCGGCAGGCGCGACTCGACTACCTTGAGGCGGTTTTGCACGTCGACCTGCGCCAGTTCCGGGTTGGTGCCCGGCTGGAACGTGGCTTTGATCGTCGCGCTGCCAAGGCTGCTCTGCGATTCGAAGTACAGCAGATGATCGGCGCCGTTGAGTTCTTCCTCGATCAGGCTGACCACGCTTTCATCGACGGTCTGCGCCGAGGCGCCGGGATACACGGCATAGATTTCGATCTGCGGCGGGGCGACAT
>Ga0213828_1001852_pt1 | contig 16359 bp, 17 predicted proteins | sample MC6MC0897MG_FD_180664 | JGI IMG/M metagenome (GOLD analysis project Ga0213828, IMG submission 180664) | Enriched soil aggregate microbial communities from Iowa State University, Ames, United States - MC6-MC0897-MG | ecosystem: Environmental > Terrestrial > Soil > Unclassified | place: USA: Iowa... | reverse complement strand
GTCCATCTGAAAATTGTAAAACAGTTAAGTCAAGAACCCTCTACTATTCATAAAAAAAATTGTAACAACATTCCGTAAAGTCACACCAAAAGTTTAAAATACTATTTCAATATTTTTCCTATTTTATGGAAAATATTTCCTTAAAAAACTTTATTTATAAATTTTTCTTTGTTATAATTTTAAATGTAATTAAATACAATTATGGGAGATGTTTTATATGTTTAAACTAGGGAAAATAACTGTTCCATTGTTAGTTGCAGGATTTATACTTTCACCAGTAGGAGGTAATGTTACAGCTGCTGAATTAGAAAATGAATCTCCTACTATTAATTGGGATGATGTTTGGAGTTCAATAGACTCTAATAGTAATCTCTCAAATAGTATTTCTTTTGGTTCTATTTCAACTGGTTCAGACATTTCTACTTTTATATGGGGAAACTTAGCAGATGCAAAAACAACACTTTCTTCTGGTTCTGGAGAAGTTAAAAGCACTGGTATAACAAAAGGAAAAACATTACTTACTTCTACAAGTGCCACTACTTCTTTACGTATGAGTGGTATGGGTATTATAACAGGTTCGAAAGGTGTGGCTTTAGGAAAATTTACAGCAACTTCTGAAGTTTCAACTACTAATCCATCAGGACTTCAATCATGGGAGGGTTTAACTATACACACAGCAACAGATTCTGGAACATTATATGAATCTAAAACCTATGATTATGGCAGCTATTAAATTTCAAATAATTTATTTTTGAGTAACGGGGTTATACAAGTTAATTTTTCTTGTATAACCCCCAATGTATTATAGAGAGACAAAGGAGAAGTATATAATGAGTATTAAATTCCTTTTTATGATTACATTGGTTTTTATAATTTTAGTAGGTTGTTCCGCTGATGAAACTTTACAGATAAATAGTTCAAAAAGTGAACAAGTAATTACAGATATAAAAACAACTAATGAATTTAGGTTATTAGATTCTTCAAAAGATATAATAGAATCTTCAGAACAATTTTCTCAAGTCAAAGCATTTATCCCCGATTCAAATTATATGGAATCTCAGAATGTACAAGATGGTAAGTTTTCATATATAAAATTAGAGAAAAATCAATCTACTGTTTTAGGGAAAATTATTTTAGAAAATAAAACAAATAATTATATGGAAATTCAAAGTTTTTTTATACAAGGAAATAAAATCGCACAAGTTAAAACTATAAATTCTGAAAAATGGAATTTTTATGTTACATATAATGTTAAACCTAATTCTTCAGTAGAAATTAGTGTAGAAATTAAGTGGGATAATGAAGGGATTAATGAATTAACATTTTTTCCACTTGATCATTCAAGCCCTATTGATCGTTATAATGGAGGAAATTTAAGTCTTATTCGTTATTTTGTCCTAGATAATAAAATTAACATAAATAATACCGATTTAATTAATCAATCCTTTAATTTAGATAATAAAAGTGAAATTAGTGGTTTTTTTCCAATTCCTAGTTGGGTTGGAAATGACGATAAAGAAGTTGAATATGTGGTAGAACAAGAAAAATTATTTACTAAGAATCCAATAAGTAAATTAAAATTAGACGCTATCCCTTATGATACAGAAATTGATATACTGTTAATTGATGAATTAGGTAATGTATCTTTAATGTTTGAAAAAGTGAAAATTAAAAAAAATCAATCTACTCTTATTCCTTTGGATTCTGAAGTTCTAAATGAATTAAATATAAAAAAGTATTTTATTATTCTTAATAATCGTGGTAAAGATATGCTTTTTGATATGAAAGCTTTAGATTTGAAATTAAAACCTTTTACTACAACATATCAGTCCGTTATAGAATTTTATATGGAAAGTAATTCAAACCATTTGAGTGGAGAATAGATTCCACACACTGACACAACATGATTAAGTCAGTAAATTAAGATACGTGTCTGTTTTATGAGCCAAAAACGATATAATAAAGAATTTATACAAACTGTAGTAGAGTTATATTTAGGCAGGTCAATCAACAATTTAGCGAAAATGGTGTTTTATAAATGAATCAAGGTATATTCAATTGAAGTCTACGAGATTCAAAAGAAAATCTTCTATCATAAAGCGGGAGATTGAAATCTTAAAAATGACTATGACCATTCTAAATCCTGTACATTCTGTCAAAATCTTTTTTCACTTTGATTGGTTACACGGGGTGTGGAACACTTCATAATTAGTGGTTGTTGCAAAAACAAAACCTAATTTTTATTTCAACATTTACAATTACCCTCTATTAAAGAAACAACAATTGGAAAATTGAAATTTATACCAAGATAAGTGGTATACTAAAAATGGAGGAGATAAAATGAAAAAAATAGTTACTATTTATATAACAGTAATTTTTGCTTTAAACATAGCAAAAATTACACAAGGTTTTATACTAACATTACTATATGTATTGAATTATTATACTGTTGAAAATATAAAAATGAGCAACTTTATAAACTTAACTATCTCTGCTTTTGTAGTCACGGTTATGTTATGGAGCTTAAGAAAAATACAAATTTTTGTCCAGAATAAATCAGTGAATGTATCATGAAATCATATTGGTTAAAACAGTTATTGTTATTTATTTTTTTACTCTTAGTTGCGTGTGCAGTAAATTTTTTTATAGTCAATTCGTTTTTAGTAATAGAGAATATCATATTAAAACAGCTTGTAACCATTTTATTAATTTCAATAATTTTGTTAGCATGTAATCAATTACTTTATAATTATGCAAAAAAAGAAACTAAATTCATGCAACATCCTATCTGGAATAAAATGTTCATTATCTTACTTTTGTGGCTAATGATTTCTTTTCTTACATTTATTCTTTTATTTTTTATGACTCCGTTAGGAGGGTTCTTTAGTAAACATGCGTGGTTAATGTTTATTGTAGTCTACTATTTTTTATTTTTCATAAACCTTTTCGTTTTATCTATGGTACATAAGTTAATTGAAACATCAGTGAAAATAGAGAAGAAACTGCTAATTACATGGGTAAGTTCTTCCCTACTAATAGCTATAGTTTTATTTATGTTACCGAGTATTTAAGGGACAGCTTATTTGAGTGCACGTTTTATGCCCCAGGATCTACCAATGCTTTTAGCAGAGGCATAGGCGATTTTTCCACAAACTGCTCTTACATCTGATCAAGAAGTGTATACATGGCACAATAATAAATTATTTTAATATAATACAAAAACGAGGAAGCACCTTTTGAATGAAGTTTCATTTAAAGGTGCTTTTTACTATTCATCAAGATAAATCTAGGTAAAAACTCATGTCGAATATCTTTATTAAATAACTCCCAATAGCTCAGAATTTAATTGAATTTATTCACTTCATTAAAATACTTAGCTCTAAATATAAAATAGCCCAAACTATTTAGATTTTTTTATAGCTAAAAAATGAGAATGTTTATTACAAAATTGTGACAATTTATTTTACCTAGAAAATTATTATTCTAGATTTAATAAAAAAATAATGAAACCGTTTGAATTGATATTGTATGATGAAATGGAAATAATAGTATGTTTTAGGGGGAGAAATATGGGGAAATCTATGAAATGGAAAATGCTACTAGAAATTATGATGATTGTTGTCGTAATAATTGGTGCTTTTTCTATTTATATTTATCAGGCAACATACAAAAGTGTAAAAAATAATGGGGAGGCGCTTGCAAGTTCTATTGTTATGGGGATTGAGGGTGCTATTCAATCAAGAGAAAAAGCAGAAGAAATCATGGAAAAGGAAATGATTGCTGAGTCAGTCATGGCTTCTTATATTATTAATCAGGGTGCAACATATGAAGATTTAAAGGCTATTACTGAGCGTGGAGGCATGGATGAAATATGGAGTACAGATGATAAAGGAAATACAACTGTCACTTCTGTGGCACCAACAGTTGACTTTAACTTCGGCTCTGATCCACACGGACAGGCAGCAGAATATATGCAGCTTTTAGATGGGCGTGCCAAAGAAATTGTACAAAAGGCACAAATTCGTGATGTGGATGATAAATTCTTTAAATTTGTTGGTGTGAGTAGTTGGAATCCAGCAAATCCACAGATTGTGCAAGTAGCACGGCATGGACAGCAATTATTAGATTTAGAGGAGAGCATTGGAAGTGAGTATTATATAAACGAGCTAAATAAATATTTATCCTCGACCGTTCTATTTGCAGCTATTGTGAGTGACGAAGGTGAGACCATTACAGCCACGGCAGATAAAAATCTTGAATCTATTGGCTTCTCGCCAGCACAATTTTCATCATCTGATGCTGCTGAGTTTTCAGGTAAATATGATGGTACTCGTGTTACACAATATGTCAAGCCTCTATCAAATGGCACCTACTTAGCTGTAGTTGTTTCTAATGTAGTGCTTTCACATATTTTAATGGGGACAATTGTTGCCTCACTTATCGTTGTATGCGTTATTTTTTTAACAACAGGTATATCCATTTCAAGGCAGGTCACTCGTATTTTAAGTGTTCGCAACTCCTTAGAAGAAATTAGCAAAGGTGAAGCCGATTTAACCAAACGCATCAACGTCAACGCTAAAGATGAAATAGGTCAGTTAGTCGCATCGTGTAACGGTATGATGGAAAATTTTCAATTTATAATGCGTGACCTAAAACAAGAGGCAAGTCAAATTAAAGAGGCAACATACATAATTCAAGAGAATGCACATCAAACACTTCATTCATCTGAAACGATACAGGAAGAGTCTAGTCAGGTTGCTCAGGCGTCGTTTCACCAGCAAAAAAATACGGAAGATAGTGCACATTCTATGGAGGAGTTGGCACGTAGTATTCAGCATATTTCAGAATCAATCGCTGAAATATCTACTATTTCTCGTAATACAGAAGAAAATGCAAGTAATGGTTTGCAAATAATGAATAATCTCCAAAACCAATTAGTACAAATTCATGATAAAACAAATCTTTCCGTTGAGAGTATACATGAATTAGAAAAATTATCTGGCATGATTGGTGAATTTACAAATGTAATTACTGGCATTTCAGATCAAACAAATTTATTGGCGTTAAATGCGTCTATTGAAGCAGCACGTGCTGGAGAGGCAGGGAAAGGATTTGCTGTAGTGGCAGAAGAGGTCCGCAAATTGGCTGAGGATTCAAAAGGAGCGGCTGATCGAATATCTCAAGTTGTGATAAATGTTCAAAGAGAGACAGCTAATATTGTATCTGTTATCCATTCAACTGCAGATGTTCTACAAGCAGGTCGTGTCATTGTCCATGAAGCACAGCATTCTTTTGAAGGCATTACGAACGATGTGCAAGTATTAGCGGAGCAGGTAGATTTAGTGTCAAGTTCTACTGAGGAAATTGCAGCAAGTACAGAGGAAGTGACGGCTACGATGGAAGACGTTTCATTACTGGCAAAACAGACGTCAGAAAGTGTTGAGGCAGTTGCCCAAAAGGCTAAAGTTCAAACTACGAGCATGAATAAAATGACATCGATTATCGATAGGCTAAATACAACAGCAGAGAATTTACAACATTCAGCAGGAAGATATAAGGTTTAAAATAGTTGACAAACATTTGGTATAAACAAGAAATATAGTGAAGTTACTAGATGATTTTCGTATAATGAAGTGAAAGGGGAGTGGTTTATATGAATCAGCAAAAAATGCCACCAGCACTTTTACGATTAATTGTAATTTTTCCGAATGTGCTGAGCTATTTATTACTTTTTGGTCTTATCATTTTTGTTATTACAAATTATGAAACGTTAAAAGCTACAGATAATTTAACAGTTTGGCTTATTTTTATTGTTGTACTTGCACCTGCTGCAGCCTACACAACCTTTAGTATAGTAAAGAAAATTCGTGCTGGACATATGTAAATGAAATCACGTGTCATCGTTAATTGGCGAAGACATGTGATTTTTCATTTGCTATACTAGTAAATAAAAAATTAGGTACTACTAGAGGAGGTCAAATGAAAAAATATAGTCTAGCGCTGCTAATTATTGTTGTCTTCTTTATTACACCAACCAAATCCAATGCGCAAGTTAGCTGGGATGGAGCAGAAGTCGTAAAAGGACAAACAGGTAAAATGACATTTTCCAAGGATGTCAAAGTGTATAAGAAAAATTCTAATGGTACATACAACTCTATGACAGTGAAACGAAATAATTTTTTTCGTGTCTATAATATTGAAAAATATGACCAAACGTTCTATTGGATGAGCTCAGGCTACCGTGTACAAGCAACAGATTTAGTCATTTTTAAGGAAGTGCCCACTGAAATCCGCTCTTCTTTTTATAACAATCCTGCATATATTGTGAGCAATCGTCAAGGAACAAAAGCCTATTTTGAAGAAAAATACCCAATGATAGATTTAGCATATGGACAGCATTTACTGAGCGAACATGTACCAGGAAATTATTCGGCAGAGGTTACTTTTGACAAGGGAAAATTAAATTACTTTTATAGTTTAGAAGAAGGAAATGAAGTAAATGGTGTTGTTGATGGCACCGATATTAGAATTGTAGAAACAACGACAAGAGATAAAGGCTATTATGCAGTAACAACAGATACACAATTGCTGATAGGTCCAATGAATGGAGCTAGAACAATCGAATGGAATCTACCGTCTACATTAAATGAGGTTAATTCCCTGAATAAAATGTTTGCTTATCCAAAGGGTTCTGCTTTTCAATCTTTAGGGATGGAGGTCAATGGTTACCTTCGGGTACAATCCATAACAGGGGAAAGAGGCTATATGCCAGCAAATCTATTAGAACCTGTGAATAATCTAGGCAAACGTTATATCCGCTATGGTGTTGTTGCTAAAGGCATGGATCATTCTCAACAGGTAGAGCTGAAACGATTTGATGAGGTATCGTTCTATACAGAAAACGAATATTTCGCATTAATCGCAGTAAAAGGAAAAATGTATACCGTTCCTAAAAATGTGCTAGCCATAAAAATGCCGAATGAATCGCCAGTGATTATATCCTTTTTACCAAATGAGAGGCTTCAAAAGCTAGAATATCAGAATATTGCAGGCAATAGAGTCTACAAAAGAACAGCCAATAATCATTTTAAAGCCGAGGATTTTTACTACATTACGTACCATGAAACTGACCAAGCCTTTAATTTTGATATGGATGGTGTCCAATACTCTTTTGTTAAGCCTTTAAAGGAAGGAGCAATCATTACACGCTTAAGCGGAACGACTCAAGATCAAGGATATGTACTTGCTATTCACTACTCACTCACGACCCCAGCAGGTACCTTTGAAAATGTAGTTGAAACATCCTTTGATCAGTTTTTTGCACCAGGCTATGGATTACTAGCAAATACTAGTGATCGACTAATATCTTTTTAAACAGCTGAAGGGTAGTTTCTTGGTTACATAACAAGAAACTGCCTTTTCTTTGTTGGGAACGAATAAAAACAAAGTAACTAGAGAAACTAAAAAAGATATTTGAAAGTGAGGTATGCTTTTATGGATCCAATAAATTGTGATTTTTCACCAATGAAACAAACATTAAAAGATGAGCTTTTGCAGGTCATAATGACATTACAGCAAAGTGTTGAAGCCATGGATATAGATACAAATTGTTTGCTTGGGAATTTTGAAAAGATTAAAGAGAAATTTATTACGATTGAAATGAAGGCTGCAACGTTTTATTTAAATTGCTATCTTTCCCCGTTTACCGAAAAATATCCAGAGCTATCGCATTGTGTACAAAATATGTCGATGCGAAGACATGGGGGATTAATTGTTATTGAACGAGAAGAGCCTATAAAATCACTTATACAGCCAGGGGTTCATATAGGAGCAGAGTTAACCCATTCCTTATTAGAAGCTATTTTCTTTCCTGGAAACCCTCTTCATGATGGCGCCGTTTTAGTAAACCGAAATCAAATTGACTCGGCTGCAAATGTCTTACCTCTATCAGAACTTTATACGGGGGAGAAGAAATTAGGAACAAGACATAGAGCAGCATTAGGATTAAGTGAAGTAAGTGATGCATTAATTATGGTGGTTTCTGAAGAAACAGGAAGGATTTCGTTTGCCTTTAAAGGTAGTTTATATCCAATAACTACACATGGCATAATATAGTGTGAGCTTCACACTGAATTTTATCTCGAATTCGAGATATTTTTCTTGCTTGTTTATCACTTGCGTGGTAAAGTGATAAATGAAGGGAGGATGAAGCGTTGCAAAAACATACACTTGGGTCACTGACTTGGATTCGAATGATGCGCTTTACAACACAAAGTAATCAGCTATCAAATGAATTTTTAAAGCGTTTTGATTTAACAACTGCCCAGTTCGATGTACTGATTCAAATTAAGACTTTTGCACCGATTACACAATCACAATTGGCAGAGAAAGCTACCGTTACGCAAGGCGGGATGTCTCGAATGCTTGCGCGGCTTGAAAAAGAAGGGCTTATTGAACGCAAGCAAAATTGGAAAACGAAGACAATTTCATTAACAGTAAAGGGAGAGCAAATAATCGATGCTGCGACTCCGAGTCAGCTACACTTTCAATCCTCATTTTTTGAAGAGATTTTAACAGAAGAAGAAATGAAATCTTTATATATACTAATGTCAAAGCTTGAAAAGCATAGTCGTGAAAAACAAATACCGCCAATGTAATTTTTTTAGATTATCACTTGCTTAGTCAAGTGAAAATAAGGAGGAAATGAATCATGAACAAATTAAGTGGACATCACCATATATCCATGCTAACGAAAAATGGCAAACGCAATAATGACTTTTATACAAAGATTCTTGGATTACGTCGTGTGAAAAAAACGGTGAATCAGGATTCGCCATCAATGTATCACTTATTTTATGGAGACTTAACAGGAGCAGCAGGTACTGAATTAACGTTTTTTGAGATGCCTGTAGCAGGACGTACAGTTCGAGGCACAAATGCTATTACTCGCATTGGCTTACTCGTGCCAAGCTATGCGAGTTTGCAATATTGGAAAGAACGTTTTCAACAGGAAGAGGTCAAACATAGTGATATTACAACCTATGCAGGAAGGGATGCATTGTTTTTTGAAGATCATGAAGGTTTAAGGATGGTCCTTTTAAACCATCACAGTCACGAAGTACCAGCTCATTGGCAGTCTTGGGATGGCAATGAAATTCCTGAAAATCATCGTATTCTAGGAATGGGTACAGTGGAAATAACAGTTCGTTACTTACAGAGAACAGTAAATTTATTAAAGAATTTATTCGGTTATACAGTTGTTACAGAAAATGAAAAAGAAGCAGTGCTACAATCCATTGCAGGAGAAGTATTCGGTGAAATTGTTGTCAAAGAATTAGAAGGACCAAGTGAAAAACCAGGGCGAGGCAGCATTCATCACCTTGCATTACGTGTGGCGACAGTCGAGGACTTACAGGAATGGGATGCCAAAATTAAAGAGCAAGGCTTTGATAGTACAGGTGTAGTGGATCGTTATTATTTCCAAAGTCTTTACTTTAGAGATCGTAATGGGATTTTATTTGAAATGGCGACAGACGGCCCAGGGTTCACAGTTGATTCGGCAGTCGAGGATCTTGGCAAAAAGCTAGATCTTCCACCATTTTTAGAAGAAAAACGCACAGAAATTGAAGCTATTCTAGAACCATTAGAATAATAATGTCCTTGTTAATGTCTATATATAGAGGATTGAGTGGGAGTTAGTTATGAACTAGCCCCACTTTCAATAACGCGATCAAATATATACGCAAATTACGGCACACACACTACAATTTTGATGAATAATGATATTCCTGTGAATGCCATTGCTGAACGACTATGAAATACACCTGGAATAGTTCATACAATATATGGGCATTGAATAACGTTCCATCAACCTGATAATAATCCTGTGTTGATATGTAGGCTTTTTTCTTATTCCACATATAGTGAACTTTCGTAAATAGGACCTTCCCAAATCCTGATTTTAAAAAGGAAAAACGGCGGTTCTGAATTTTGTTTTCAAAACCGCCACTTGATATTTATCTTATATAGTTTTACACTCCAAACAACGGTTTTTATTTTGGATTAGGGGTTAAGAAATCAAGTCCTACTTTAATATTATCCAAATAAACATTACCTAAAGATTGTCATAATAATTAACTTTTTGGATTAGTCTTCAACTTTTACACGTTTGATAAAGAATGCTAAAACTAATCCAATAAGCGACACCACCATTGCAAAAATAAAAGCATTTTGTACTCCTGGTGTGAAAGAAGCCACTATATTTTCAGGACTTGTCGGATTGGTGATGCCAGATAAATAATTTTGTTGTCCTATTGTCATCATTGTTGTAGCTGTTGCCGTTCCAATGGCACCTGCCACTTGCTGCAGTGTATTTATTATCGCAGAACCATGAGGATATAGTTCTGTATTCAATTGATTTAATCCATTAGTTTGCGCTGGCATCATAATCATTGAAGTTCCAAGCATCAAACACATATACAGTGTGATTATTACTTCAATAGATGTACCTGAATCAACATTGGAGAAAATCCAAAGTACAACAGAGGCTATGAAAAAACCAGGAATCACTAACCACCTTGGACCAAATCGATCAAATAATCGGCCATTAATAGGAGACATGATCCCATTCAAAATCCCGCCTGGGAGTAAAATTAGCCCTGCCATTAAGGCGGTAAAGCCCATACCGTCTTGAAGATAAATAGGTAAAAGCAGATTAGCCGTTAAGATGATGATCATAGTAGCTATCACTGTCATAGTACCTAGTGCAAACATCGGTTGTTTGAAAGCCTTCAAATTGACAATAGGAGATTTAATAGAAAACTGCCTTATAGAGAATAGAGACAGTGATAAAATACCGATAATTAAACTTACTATTGCAATTGATGTACTTTCACTTTGCCCTACACTACCAAAACCATATACTATTCCCCCAAACCCAACGGTGGATAGAAGTATAGACAATAAATCGACTTTTGGCTTCGTTATTGTAAAAACATTTTTCATGTAAAACACACTACACAAAAGAGCAATTACATAGAAGGGAATTGCTAACCAAAATAACCAATGATAACTTAGGGTTTCAATCACCAACCCAGAAATTGTAGGTCCAAGTGCGAGGGATGTCATCATTACCAATCCCATCAACCCCATAGCCGTCCCACGCTTTTTGGGAGGAATAACTACTAAAACAACATTATACATTAACGGAAGGAGTATTCCTGTACCAATAGCTTGAAGCATTCTCCCTTTTAATAACAAAATAAAGTTTGGAGCAATTGCAGCACATATTGACCCTAAAATAGAAAATACTACTGAAGTTATAAATAACTTTCTTGTTGAAAACCATTGGATTAGAAGTGCCGAAATAGGTACTAAAACGCCAATGGTTAAAAGGTAACCCGTTGTTAACCACTGAACGGTAGATGCATTTATTCGAAACACCTGCATTAAATCACTGAAAGCCATATTTAGAGCTGTCTCGAAAAATAAACCTATAAAACCTGCCAGCAATAAAGATATCATAATAGGAATTACACTAAATTGTCTGTCATTTCTTTGTACTTCCATATAACCGCACCCTATAAAGAATAAAAATAATAATATTTATACATTTTTCACTTCATTTTCAAAGTATTCATTTTGCAAAATACCCATATGGATGATGTCATGCCATTCACCATTTCTAAATAAACTTTGTCTACTGTTTCCTTCTTGTTGAAAACCAATTTTAGTGTACAGATTAATAGCTCTATCATTAAATGAAAATACTCTAAGTGAAACTCGATGAAGATTCATTTCGTAAAAAACATAATCCAGCAGTAATTTCAACCCTTCTGAACCATAACCTTTTCCCCAATATTCCTTTTCACCGATGTCAATAATAAATTCAGCATTTCTATTTTTATTATCAATGTTGATTAATGATACAATGCCAATTGGTATTTCATTTCCTTTTTCAGTCATGATATAGCTTTTGGCTGTATGTGACCCCAATATAACATGATCTACAAATTCTCTAGTTTCTTCCATCGGATAAACATCTAAAGATGGGTTAGTGGAATGCATAACTTCCACATCATTTCTCCATTTGTGATATAGTTCTGTATCTTCCTTTGTCATTTTTCTTAGTCTTATTCTTGATGATTCAAACAACATAAAATTCACTCCTATTTTGCAGATTTTGGATTAATTAATTTTTCTAAAGTGAAAAGTAAGACGGATAACTGATCCTTGACTTCTGTTTGTTTATGTCCCAATTGAAACGTGTCCAACATTAAACCGTTTATAAATGATAGGATATACCTTGCAATAGAACGAGTAGATTGTTGCGGTCTGAATTCACCTTTACGCATACCTTCATTTAACACTTCTTCTATAGCTTCAGTAATCCGATTATAACGCTCAGAAATGTAAGGGAAATTATCTTTATTATTTGCGTAATTAGATGATAAAAAGAATTCCGCCTTTGCATAGAGCAATGTTTGGTCAATTGTCTCAATATAAATTTGCTGTTCTTCAATCCAATTTTTTAATTGTGACCATAGTGGACTTTCATCAGATGGCACAAAATATTGATTGTCTTTTTGGTCATCATATTTCAAGACTTCGATGAACACATGATCAATATTATCGAAATAACTATACAATGCACCTCTGGATATTCCAGCTTTGTCCATAATATCTTGCATAGATGTACGAACAAATCCTTTCTCAATAAACACCTTCTTGGCTGCTTCTATCAGTCCTCTCTTTCTCTCTTTTTTATACTCTTCACTAACTATTGGTGCCATAAAACCTCCTCCATAATGATTGACAGAAGGTAAATATAAAACTATACACTATTGTCGTTTATGTTGTTGATTATAACGACAATAGTGTATAGTTTCAACCCTTTTCTATAAAAAAGTTTGTTTAAAGTAAAAGAACAATGAAATTACACTAGGGGCATAGTAGTATCGCGATGCCAACGGCAAGCGATACTGTTTCGATACTTTTTCTGCGAAAATCTGAGCTGAAGTATTAGTATCAGAAGATTAGGATATTACGAATAAACAACTACAACTATGATAAATCAGGATCTTTACAATACAGGGAAGATCCTTTTTTCTTCTGATTTATTTTTAATGAAAAGGAGTGAATAGAAAATGAAGGACCTTGCGAAACAACAGATCTATGGTTATGGTGCTGAGTCTGTAGAAATTGCTGATGTGTTTTCTGGTGAATCCAATAGTATTGAGGATGTAATAACAGAAGTTAGCGAAATTATTAGAAAAGATGAAGATGTCATTCTCCTAATTGATAAAGTAAATAAATTTGTTAATGCAGATTTTACACTTAATTACATCAATTCTGCTAAGTGAATTGTAGTACTATACAAGGTTTCAATCATCTAAAAAACTAGGTATTGAAGAACATTTCCATCATGTTATTAATTTAGATACCCATGAAGTAAGCCCCCTAACTACCAAATGGAAATCAATGTTTTCACAACAGAAAGCTAATGAAGATGTAAAAACGGAAGGCGACAAGGTAAAAACTCCTATGAGGACTTGACAGTGCTCATTTTTGGAGTAGTTTGCCTACGCTTTCAACAGTGACTTATCATTTCAAAAACACTTCATTTTACCATTACTAACAAAGTATGATGATATTGTAAGGCTAATGTGTATATATGGAAGCGGAGGAATTAGTCTTTTCTTAACTGAAAGGAGTGTTTTTTCCCCTTCTTTTTTAATTAGTCAAACCAACTGTAAAAAAGTGCACGGAATTACACTATAAAACTAAAACGCTTTTCTGCCTATAAAATGGCCTTCATTTGTATAAAATGCGGGATTTTACATAATATAGTACTATATTTACAGAAAGGGGAGGAAAACATGGCAAAAGATAATCAAAAGTTTGATGAGTTTATTAAAATAGCTAAAAAACTAAATGATATTGAAATTATACCATTGTTAATGGGTTCGGTTGGCTTAGAAGTTATTACAGGGGAAAATTGGGAAGCTCAAGACTTAGATATTCATGTACCTGGTGATAAAAGAGGGTGGGAAGTTCCACCTGAATTATCCATACATAGCTGGATTGATATTGTGAAAATCATGGAATCAATGGAATATAGCTTAATTGATTTGCATGAACATGAATTCTCTAAAGAGGAGCTATCAGTTGAGTTTGGTATTATTGACACTTTACCAAATTTTGCAGGAGTGAAATTAGAAGATTTAGAAATGCATAAAAAGGAAGACGTTAAATATTACTTACTAAATCCTGAGCAATATTTATATGTTTACGAGGCTTCATCTAAGGATAGTTATAGAACAAATAAAAATAATAATAAAGATTTTAGAAAAATAGATTTCTTAATAAAAATGACATATAATACCTAAAATAGATGCTAATTTTATTGTGCTAACAGGACTTTATTACTCTCTATGCTAAATCCCATTACAGCTTAATGAAAAGGTGGTGAAACTGACACTTGCGAGGAAGAATTAGCATTGAAAAATATCAAAGCCCAGTTACTTAAATTGAACTTTAAGCCTGGGCTTTTTTATGTTTACGGTTATTATATGGAGTTCAACACTTCTTTGCTTTATTGGCTATAAATAGTGGTGAAATTATGAATTCCTCTTTTAATTTTGCCATAACCTCATCACAAATACTGAAGCTTAATTTTTAATTCATAATATCATAAAGTTGTTTTCTGAATTCTGGTCCATAAGTTACGGTCCCCACTGGAATCTCATAATCTAAAGCTTCATTAATTTTAGTAACCCAAGTAGGGCCAAAACCACCGCATAGTTCAATAAATTGGACACCTTCCATTTTTAGCTTTTTAGCCATCTCAATAATGCTCCCATCTTGTTTAGCGCTAGGATCAAAACCAATTGTTATCATTTCACATGTTCCCATTGCATTACGGTTAATGACAGTATTTTCTTTAGGGGAAAATTCGGGAGAAAAGTAGAAAAATGCCCATTTATTTAAATTCTCTAAAGTCATATATAATCACTCCTTAATTGTTTACACATCTTTTTATTCAAGTGTCATTCCTCTTGACTAATTTGTAGTTTCATTTCAATTTTCCGTGAATCAGATTTGTTTAAGTGAAAAGAGTATTTGATCAAAACGAGAGCAAGAATAACAAATAAACTACCAATCCAACTCAAATGTATAATGTTAATATACTTTATAATGATACCACCTAAAGCAGAGCCTATCACCATCCCAATGTTCATTAATGCTGTATTAAAACTGAGTACAGTTTCAGATGATTGTGGTTTTAGTGAAATTAAATAAAAATTCTTAGCAGGTGTTACTGTCCAAGACACTACTCCCCAAAATGCTAACGTTATAAATAAGCCTATTATCGAATGCTGTGTAAAAGTTAACACAAGTAAAGTAACTGCATGAAAGAATAAACTAATTGATATTGTTTGATTTGGTCCCCATTTGTCTACAGCATATCCACCAAAGCGTGAGCCAATGAAAGAAAAAGTGCCTAAAACAAATAAGGTGATACTAGTCATCTCTAGTGAAAAGCCTGCAGAATTACTTAACAACGGAGAGATATAAGCAAATACCATGGTGTATCCTAATATCCAAAGGATAGAAGTTGTTAATGCAGTGAGTACCCGTTTATCCTTTATAATTTGTACCTGTTCCTTAAATGGTACGGGCTTATTACCTTTTATAGTAGGTAATAATTTATAAAGTGAAAGTAAAAGAAGTACTGTAACAAAAGCAATAATTAGAAAAATATTGCGCCAATCTAGATAAGCAGCTAAAAATGTTCCTATAGGTACACCAAGTACTAACGAAACGGTAAAGCCAGTGATAATCGTTGCCATGGCACTACCACGTTTGTCTGCTGTAGCTATTTGAGCTGCATAGTTTGTTGCAACAACAATGTAAAGCCCACCACTCATTGCCATAATGATTCTTGACAACATTAGTATAATATAATCATTACTAATAAACGCTACAAGATTCCCTAAAATAAAAGTAAAAATAGCATATAATAATACTTTTTTACGTTCAAACTTAGCAGTTAACGAAACCAGTGCGAATGCACCAACTGCATACGATAACGAATAAATGGTTATTAGTTGTCCTGCGGTTGAGATAGATACCTCTAAATCGAAAGAAATGGTTTCCAATATTCCTGAAACAACAAATTCTGCTGTCCCTGTAACAAAGGCTCCTAAAGCTAAGAGAATAATAATGAATTCATTGATGTTCTTTGCCAACGTTTACATCTCCTTAAGTATTTCTTGGGTTGAATTTATTTTAAATGCTATGGTAGCATAAGTAAAATTGATATTCTTGATAAGGGAGATGAGTTATTACTCATGAGCA
>Ga0213828_1001850_pt1 | contig 16381 bp, 16 predicted proteins | sample MC6MC0897MG_FD_180664 | JGI IMG/M metagenome (GOLD analysis project Ga0213828, IMG submission 180664) | Enriched soil aggregate microbial communities from Iowa State University, Ames, United States - MC6-MC0897-MG | ecosystem: Environmental > Terrestrial > Soil > Unclassified | place: USA: Iowa... | reverse complement strand
AAGTCTTTTTTGTTATGCTTTCTTCACTCCTGTAACCCTACTCCTGCTAAATAATCTAATGATGAAAGAAAAGCACTCGTCTGCTTAGACATAGAAAGAATAAATTGGGTTAGTTGGAATGACGTATGCGGTGAAAGTTGTGATAATTCCAAAGACTTACCTATCTGTATGAAGAAGGAAATGGTTGCATTTACATCGAAATATACTGTAATAAGCTAGATTGGAGTGCTTACAATGATTAAATTCTTTGAATACAACTGGCAGGTAAGAGATGAATGGTTTGACTGGTGCAATCAACTGACAATTAAAGAGTTGTTAAAAGACCGCAGGGGTGGAGTAGGAAATATATTATATACACTTTTTCACATAATTGATGTGGAATATAGTTGGATTCGTGGTATTCAAGGCAAAGAAGATGTAGTATTTCAGTTTGCTGATTATAATACACTTGAAAAGGTTAAATCACTTTCAGATAAATCACGAAATGAAATAGCTGAATATTTAAAAACAAATGTAGGCGGTTTAAAAGAAAAACTAGTAAGTGTTTCTTGGGATGAAGATAAATATACTTTTGATGAAATATTACATCATATAATTATTCACGAAATTCACCACATAGGTCAACTTTCTGTTTGGGCAAGAGAATTAGAACTAAGCCCTGTACCTGCTAACTTTATTGGAAGAGAGTTAGCGAGGAGGTTTATTAATGAAAATGAATGAAAAAACATATCTAAGTATAGAAGAAATTATTTCATTACCAACGTTATCAGGTACAAACATAAGTGATGATGGCAAAAACGTAGCATTTGTCAAGAAGACAGCTAACTGGAAAGATAATAAATATAGGAATCATGTGTGGATATATGAAAAAGATAAAGGGCAGTGTTACCCATTAACAACTAGGGATATAGATAGTACATACCCATTATGGTCTCCAGATTCTAGAAATATCGCATACCTTAGCCCAGTTGGTGACGGGGATAATAAGAAAAATCAGATCTTTGTTAAGTGCATAGATGGTAATAGTGGGGTTCAAATTACTGATGAGAAAGAAGGGGTCAGTAAATTCAAATGGGAGCCTACTGGCAAGGGTTTTTATTATGTTGCACAGTCAAAAGAATCTGAGACGATAAAGAAACGTAAGGAACTATATGGAGATTTCCATCATATAGGTAAGGAATACCAGAATAATTGTTTATATTACATTGAAATAGAAAAAGTGATAGAAAATGATAAATATGAACACGAAAATAGTGTTGTTGATCAACTAACTGATAGTAAGGACTTCCATGTCCATGAATTTGATATTTCAAATTGTGGAAAAAAGGTTGTATTAATGGCTACACCAAGCCCAAATATGGAAGATACTATTAATGGAGATCTATACATACTAGATATTAAAGCTGGAGAGCTGAAGAAGTTGAATATAGATAAGTTGTTGGGGGGGAGTGTTTGCTTTTCTCCTGAAAGCAGCAAAATATGTTACTCAGCAAGCATAAGGGAGAAGGATTACTATAAGACCCATATTCAAGACAGTACGCTAGAGATATATGATATTAATAATGGAGAGCTAATTCAACCTTTAACAGATTTTGATAGTACGGTTATTCCATTACGGTGGACAGCTAAAGGAATATTAATTAGATGGCAGAATAAAACGAATTATCTTATTGGGTTGTTATTTGAGAATGGCACTGTGGAAATGTTAAGCGATAAAGAAAATAGCTTTATAATAGATGCTTCTATAACAAGGAACGGAAATCATTTAACCTTTAATAAGGCAATAACAAATGAAACCTTTGAAATCTATTTAGATGATAAAAAAATAACGAATGAAAATAGCTTTTTCAAAGGAAAGCTTAAAAGTAACAGGGAAATAATTTCTTGGAAAAGTAGTGATGGTCTTGAAATAGAGGGAGTTTTATCAACCCCAGTCGACTTTGACGCAAATAAAAAATATCCCTTATTAGTAGTAATCCATGGTGGTCCGGCTTGGGCATCTTTTCCAATATTTTCAGACTGTTTTAATGAAAAATATCCTATTGAACAGTTTATCGAAAAAGGTTTTATCGTTTTAGAACCAAACTACAGGGGAAGTTCGGGTTATGGGAATGAATTCTTAAAAGCAAACTATAGAAAACTGGGAATTGCTAACTACGATGATGTTATATCTGGAGTGGATAAGCTAGTTGACAAAGGGATTGCAGATAAAGACAGTGTTGGGGTTATGGGATGGAGCAACGGGGGATATATATCAGCTTTCTGTTCTACATTTAGTAGTAGATTTAAAGCTATTTCAGTTGGGGGTGGAATGACTAATTGGAGTACCCACTACGTAAATACAGATATACCTTACTTTATTAGGATGTATTTAGGAGATGATCCATGGAATGATCCAGAGATCTATTGCAAAACATCACCCATGACATATATTAAATCAGCCTGTACGCCTACTCTAATCCAACATGGCGAAAAGGATGCAAGAGTCCCAACTCCAAATGCATATGAGCTATATCAAGGATTAAGGGATATGGAAGTTGATACAGAATTAATTATATTTAAAGGAATGGCATATAGTTCTGACCAGCCAGGAATGAATGTGGCTATTATGAAGCAGAATTTGATGTGGTTTTCACACTATATTCTTGGAGAAAGTATGAAAGATTTTAGGGTTTTATGATTAATAAATGGAGATGGCAACCTAATAACTGGTCAAAATCCTTTTTCAACTAGAGAGGTTGCTAAAAAGTTGCTAACTAATTTATAAATTAATTGAAGTAAGAGCGACTTTTCAAAGGTGGTAGGAATAAGAGAATAAAGACACTATACATAGCCATAGCGAATGGTTTATGGTTGAAAAGAAATTGCTGGGACAAAACCTCAATAAAATATAGTGAAAAGCCCGGAAAATTTTACAAATAGTAAAGTTTTCCGGGCTTTATTGATTTAACGGCGCAGGATAATAGAAGAAGGAAATTTATAGAAAGTGAAGAATTTTATAAATAAAAAGAGGTGAAAATTTGTGGATAAACTGCTTCAGCATTTACAAAGAGTTGGCGTACATTACATAAAAAGTGATCGTGTAATTATGTTAGAAATTTTAGAGAATAAACTTCATCTTGCTTCTGAAATAGATGTGCTTATAAATGAACTTTTAGATAAATTACAAAGTAGTAGACTGAAAAAAGTTAGGTTTGAGTGTCCTAAAATTCTTTTAGATAGCTTAAATTGTACCAGGGCTAAAATGGAAGTTATTGGTGAAAGGGTTATATATAAGAGATCTTTAATGACACCATCAAATGTTTCCATACCAGATTATGAAGTATGGTCATTTTCTGAGAATAACTCTATCTTATTGTTATCTGAAGTGATGGGTACAAGTTATATTGATGCAGAGAAGTTTTTAGCTGGAATGAGGACCGAACTTCCGACACAAGTAAATGAAATGTTTACCGTGTATATGGTTAACAATGAACCTGTTGGTGTAGTTTTTCCTCATATAGAACCAAATACAGAACATGAAGGACGGATTTTTTGGATAGGTATGCATCCTAATTTTCTGGGGACAGGATTGGGAAAGAGCTTACATTCAATAGGATTATACAGATTGAAAAATGAATTTAAAGCTATGTCTTATTTAGGGATGACTCAAGTCGACAATATCCCAATGAGAAATATAATGGTTTCAAACGGATGCATTCAAAATAAAAATACAGTAATTTCTTTACAATATTCTATTTAGGAATAAGCTTATTCGTGTATTATTGTTACGATGTTTGCTTTTTATATTCAGGGGTTCTTATTGAAGTAACAGAGGCTTTACTTGAAGAACATTGAGTTGCATATGCAGCTCTTTTTTTCTTTATTGAACGAACGGAGCAGGATAGTTAAATAAGAGTAGAGTATTTTTTATGTCACATTTGACACAAATAGCGTAAAAAAGGAGCATCAAAATTCGATGCTCTAGTATGCGCCTACTATTCTTCGTCGAAAGAAACTAAAGATTGCTTTATTTAAAAGCATAATTAAATAATCCAAAATATAATGGTCCAATAAAGATAATAAATGTGATTACGAAAATTGCTAGTTTAAAGTAGAGTGGTTCACCATCATAATTTATGTCTTCATTAAACTTTTTGAAACCAAATACAATGTCAAATAATAAACCAATTATAAATACAAATTTCCATACAATTGGAGTAAGAATCTGATTATTTGTGACATAACCAAATAAACCTATCCAAGTGACGAAGGAAAAAACAAAATCTAATACCCCAAAAGTAGTTTTATATCCATCTTTTATGAGTATTCCAATTGAAGCTATTGCTAAAATTCCTAAGTAGCATAGCCAAAAAATATCAATCATAATTTACCTGCTTTCTTTCTAATACATCCAATTTATTATAGCTGATAATAAATTCAACAGAGCAGTCTAGTGGAATGAGGAAAAAATTACATATATGAAATAAGGCAATATTCTGAAACTAAAACCTTACAAAATTATAAGTTTCATGTCACTAAATTTAATTGTTAAAACTAAAATTGTGTTTTAAAATTACTATTGTTGAAAAACTATATGAAAGGTCACTCGGCCTAAAGTGACCCGTAACTAAACACAAGTAAGAGCATAAACAATTATATTTTGCATCTGAAGATTGCAACCCATAGACGAATGTATAGTTAAACTGAAAAATACTTCTATCACAATGTTTCCTTTATTTCTGTATATTTAAGTGGGAAATATGAATGAACATTTCAATAATAATGAGGTATTCTTAGGGTTTTACGAAAGGGGTTTACAATAATAGGAAGAAACGTGCTAACTGCCTTCAATTATATTTAACAACTTGACAGAAGTCTATATGGGGGAGTAGTATACAATAGCTGCGAAAAAGCTACTGTGAAATAACATTTTTTTAATGCAATATATACTTATAATCTTAGTTAATATACATCTAGATTTAAATTTAAGTAAGTAAAAGGTAGGGAAAAAATGAAAAATTTATTAAGTAAAAAAGATAACCTATTAAACAATTTTTTAGGGATCTATTTATTAGCTGTTTTAATGTTATGGATTAAAACATACATCACTCAAACAACACAATTTGACCTAGGAGTAGAAGGATTCCTTCAACAATTCCTTTTACTAATAAATCCACTAGGTTCAGCATTGCTATTTCTAGGAATTTCCTTTTTATTTAGAGGGAAGAGAAAATATACATCACTAGTTGTAGTTTACACGTTGATGTCTATTCTTTTATATTCAAATGTAGTTTATTACCGATTTTTTAGTGATTTCATTACATTACCTACAGTTTTCCAATCGCAGAACTTTGGAGATTTAGGTAGTAGTGTTCTTTCTTTAATAAAGCCTTATGATATCTTGTTCTTTGTGGATGTATTTGTAATGTTTTACCTACGATTCTCAAAAAAAATACAAAAAGAAACTAATCGTTTTGGATATAAAAAAGCAATGACAATCATTGCGTGTGCATTAGTAGTATCATTCCTAAATTTAGGACTAGCTGAAGCTGATCGCCCGCAACTATTATCTCGAGGATTTGATAGAAACTATATTGTGAAATATCTAGGGATTTATAACTATACGATTTATGATTCAGTAGAAACGGTAAAAGCATCTTCACAGAGAGCTTTGGCGGATAGTAGTGATGTTACAGAAGTGATAAACTATACAAAATCTAATTACGCCAAACCTAATGCAGAATATTTTGGTGCAGCAAAAGGAATGAACGTCATCTATTTACATTTAGAATCATTCCAAAACTTTATGATCGACTATAAATTAAACGGTGAAGAAGTTACACCATTTTTAAATTCATTAGCAAAAGATGAGAATACAATGTATTTTGATAATTTCTTCCATCAAACAGGTCAAGGTAAAACTTCCGATGCAGAATTTATGTTGGAAAATTCTTTGTTTGGGTTACCACAAGGATCTGCTTATATTACAAAAGCACAAAATACGTACCAAGCGGCTCCAAGTATTTTAAAAGATTATGGTTATACATCAGCCGTATTCCATGGTAATAACGGAAGCTTCTGGAATCGAAATGAGATTTATAAATCATTTGGATTCGATTACTTCTTTGATGCTAGTTATTATGATACGAGTTCTTCAGAAAACATGGCTGAATATGGTTTGTTAGATAAACCATTCTTTGAACAATCTAAAAGTCTTTTAAGTTCGTTACCACAACCTTTTTATACGAAATTTATTACGGTAGGGAACCACTTCCCATATCAAATGAATCAAGACTTAGTAACAATTGATAAAGCGGCGACTGGAGATACAAGTGTAGATAGTTATTTCCAAACAGCACGTTATGCAGATGAAGCAATCGAACAAATGTTCAATCAATTAAAAGAATCAGGATTATATGATAATTCGATGATCGTTCTTTATGGTGACCATTACGGTATTTCAGATAATCATAATGAAGCGATGGAACAAGTCATTGGAAAAGAAATTACACCATTTGAAAGTGCTAATTTACAACGAGTACCATTATTAATACATGTTCCAGGAATGCAAGGTGAAACCAACCATACTTATGGAGGCCAAACAGACCTTCTTCCAACTGTTTTACATTTACTAGGAGTAGATACACAAAAATTTGTTCAATTTGGTTCCGACTTATTATCAAAAGAGCATGATGAAGTTGTACCATTTAGAAATGGCGGTTTTGTCAGTCCTACTATTTATTCGGTTAATGGGAAATATTATGATAATAAAACAGGTTTACTACTAGATGATAGTCAATTAGAGTTTGCGAAAACTATTAAAGATGAAGTCGATCACAAATTGGAATTATCTGATAAAGTCGTGAATGGTGACTTATTGAGATTCTATACGCCAACAGGTTATACTCCAGTTGATCCTTCTCAGTATAATTACTCTAAAGATGCAAATGGAGAATCTAATTAACTGTTGCAATTTGCTGGGCAGTTCAAGAAGATGTGTTTGATATCAAAAAGTTTAATTGCTTTATGGTATCTTACCATTATCTTGAATTGTCTTTTTATATGTTATATAAAGGATGGAATAAGTTTATTTCTATATTTAAAGCGAGTAAAACTTAAGAAATATTGCTCTTGATAGAATAAGTAGGTGAACACACCTTTCCAATGTAATCCCTCATCCCGATTTGTCTGAGCGGACAATCTTTATACGGTCTATCTATATTCTTAACGGAACTTTTAGAAGAAAAGGCTTACCATGTTGAATTTCATCATGGTAAGCCTTTTTATATGTTTAATGAAATAATTTAACGCTATTTTTTTTTAATTCTACTCTTATAACTAATAATAAATAATTCCTTAATCTAGAGTAGGATAGAAAAGATAATCAATACACCGTTGATTTTTTGTCATTAAGCACGCTTTGCGTTCTACGATTGATTACGTTTAAGACTGTAATATACTTTTGAAAATCTTCAGCTGTAAATTGCTCGAGGTTTTTCAGATATTTCCTATATTCCTCTAGATCTAGCTTCTTATGATATTCAAAAACTAATTTGCCCTTTGGTGTCAATTCAATATTCAATTCTCGATAATTATCCGGATTTCTATATTTAACTACTAAATCCTTTTTAATGAGTTTATCAACCATTTGAGAAACAGCGCTTTTTGTGCAATTTTTTATTCTTGCAATTTCAGAAGTTGTAGTTTTTACTTGATCTCCAATTAAGTTGAGTGTATGAACTTCTATCATATACAATTCATCTTCTGTTCCATATTTTCTTGGAATATTTTCGTATGAACTAATAAGTCTAGATGTCTCGTAAATTGTTTCCATTAGCTCATAAAAAATCTCTTCTTTATCCACAATGCATCCTCCTCTCCATAATTAGAGGCAAATTTAATTTTATTTTACCATCTGTTTCGAATTTGTATAATTTTAAAAAAATTCTGAAATTTATCATTGACCGTTTTACGGTTAAGGTGTTAAACTGAGAAAAATTTAATCTAAGCGTTTTAAAAACCGAGATTAAATAGAAAATTTGGATACAAAGAAGAGGAGGGAAAGCATTGGAATATAATTTTGATGAAATGGTTAATCGCCGAAATACCTATTCTTTTAAGTGGGATGGCGGAGATTTAATTAAAACAATTGGTTATACAGAAAGATATGACTATGAGACCATTCCACTATTTACAGCAGATATGGATTTACCCGTTCCGCAACCATTGATAGATGCACTACATAAAACAGTTGATCATCGTATTTTTGGATATTCTGTTTTTCCAGATGCGTACTTTGAATCAATTCAGCATTGGTTTAAAAAGAGGCATGAGTGGACAATCAAAAGAGAAGAGATTGTATATAGCCCTGGAACAGTACATGCCTTGAATATAGCTGTAAAAGCTTTAACTAAACCTGGTGAAGGTATCATTATTCAACGTCCAGTTTATCCGCCGTTCACAGCTGCGATAGAAGGAAATGGAAGAGTTGTTCGAAATAATGCGTTGAAATGTGATGCTGAAGGGTATTACACAATTGATTTTGAGGATTTTGAAGCAAAAACAAAAGAAGAAAATACAACAATGTTCATTCTCTGTAGTCCACACAATCCGACTGGAAGAGTTTTAACATATGAGGAATTAAAAATGCTTTCGGATATCTGTGCGAAAAATAATGTAATTATTGTAGCTGATGAAATTCATGGGGATCTTATTAGAAAAAATCAAAAATTTACACCCATCGCAAAAGCTGCAAACAGTACGGATCATATCATCACGTGTACAGCCATCAATAAAACATTTAATGTTGCAGGTCTGCACTGTACAAATGTTATTATTTCAAACCCGGAGATTAGAAAAGTCTTTAGCGACACAATGGGGATGCAGTTACCATCACCGTTTACAATTGCAGCTCTTATAGCTGTCTATAACGAAGGAGAAGAATGGTTAGCGCAAATAACAGAATATATTGACTACACAATAGAATATGTGAAAAATTACTTAGTTGAAAAAATGCCTACAGTCAAAGTTAAGATCCCTGAAGGAACATACGTGATGTGGATGGACTTTAGTGGATATGGTCTTTCAGCTCAAGAAGTTCATGACCGTATCTATAACAAAGCCAATGTCATACTTGAAGATGGTCACTTGTTTGGAATTGAAGGTAATGACTTCCAAAGAATCTGTATCCCTTCACCAAGACCACTTATAAAAGAAGCACTTGAAAGAATTGCTTTAGAATTCCAAGATATCGAATCTAAAAACCTATTAGAAGAGGTGTATAGAAAATGAAAGCAATCGAATTTGAGCTTGATGCATTAAAAGCTGCAAAAGAAATAGAAGATTATGTAATTGATATAAGAAGAGATCTCCATAGACATCCTGAAATCGGATTACAAGAAGTACGGACAATGAAAGTGGTTACAGACGAGTTAACTAAATTAGGCATTAATTACGAGATTGTCCCTGATGGCGGAATTATTGGTTATATTCAAGGGAATCAAGTGGGAAAAACTTTAATTCTTAGGGCAGATCTAGATGCATTGCCGATGAAGGAAGAAGAAAATAATTTAAAAAAGAAAAAAGTGGTGTTTTCTGAGACTGACCAAGCTGCTCATACTTGTGGACATGATGGACATACAGCGATGCTTTTAGGTGCAGCGAAAATATTGACTCAACACAATGACAAAATTAAAGGAAGAGTGCTCCTAGCTTTTGAACAAGGGGAAGAAATGGGCGGAGGAATTTATAATCTCTGTAAACGATTACACGAAATCGGAGGAGACGGAATTTGGGGTATCCATTTAAAATCTGATCTTCCGACTGGAAAAATATCTGTTGATCCAGGTCCAAGAATGGCAGCTTCTTTTGTTTTCGATGTTTTAATAAAAGGAAAAAGTGGACATGGTTCCAGACCAGATTTGTCAGTTGCTCCATTAGATTGTTTTACCGATTTTTATAACAATTTAAGAGCGATGAGATTAAATACTCTAGATCCTTTTAAAACGATTACCTATTCAATTGGAACGATTAGTTCAGGTTCCGCAGCAAATATAATTCCAGAAAGTTTACAGTTCTCAGGAACAGCCAGATATTTAGATTATGACCAAGGTGCCCATGCAGCAAAAGAATTTAAGAGAATCCTAAAAAAAGTCTGTGACCTGCATAATTGCACTTATGAATTTATTACAGAACCTAAAGAATCGGACTTAATCGTCTATAATCAAAAAGAATGTGCACAGATTGCGATTAATGCAGTGAAAAATACAATTGGTACAGATGCATTACATTCAATCCCAGCTTGGATGGCATCAGAATCATTTGCGTTTTATGAAAAATACTTCCCAGGTGTGTTTGCATTCGTTGGCATACAAAATCTCGAAGAAGGGGTTGGGGCAGAACATCATAATGTTTACTTTGACCTAGATGAAGATGCTTTAAAACTAGGTGTGGCGGCTACTATACAATACACAATTGATTTTCTAGATAGTGAAAAACAAGTTAATTTTACTCCTGATAAAAGAGATATAAATAGTCTATTTATTGATAACGGATTCCAACAATTAATAAATGAGTAAAATTTCATTGAATACAAAGGAGATAGGAAAAATGACACAAAAAAAGGTCTGTTACTTACTCACGTTCATTGCATATTTTGGAATGCCTTTAGGAGTTCCTTTTATTAAAAGTGCCGAACCATATATTTTGGATCTCCCGTTTCTATTATTCTGGATGGTTTTATGGATCTTTTTAGGAACTGGTTTAATGATTATAGTTCATCGTATAAATCCTGATGCAGAAGAGGAGGTGGAATAATATGATTATTTCAGTTGGAATCATTGCAATTTTCTTAGTGATTGCTTTATTTTTAGGTATTACTGCAAGTAGAGGTAAAGATATGAGCCTTGAACAATGGAGTGTTGGAGGCCGTGGATTTGGATCTATCTTCATTTTCTTATTAATGGCTGGTGAAATTTATACAACGAATGCATTTTTAGGGGTAAGTGGTTGGATGTATGGAAAAGGTGGCGTAGCATTTTACAATATCGCGATGCTGAACTATGTAATTGCTTACTGGTTAACACCTAAAATATGGGCTTATGGAAAGAAACATAGTCTACTATCACAATCTGATTTTTTTGAAAAGGCATATAATAGTAGATTTCTCGGCATGCTCGTAGCCGTTGTAGGGTTAGCTGCTCTAATTCCGTATTTAATCATTCAATTAAAAGGTCTAGGCATTATCGTTTCTGAAGCTTCCTATGGAGCGATAGATCCGAAAATAACAATTTGGATTGGCACAATTGCAATGATTGCTTATGTTATGGTTTCAGGAATTCATGGATCGGCTTGGACAGCTGTTATGAAAGATTTTCTTATTCTTGGTGTCGTGTTATTCCTTGGTATCTACTTACCTATACATTATTATGGTGGCATTCAACCAATGTGGGAAGCAATTGAAGTTGTTAAACCAGGGTTTTTAACACTTCCAGATTCAGGTTTTAGTACCTCATGGTATATTTCAACGATGATGTTAACATCGTTAGGGTTTTATATGTGGCCGCATACATTTGTTGCTACTTTTTCAGCGAAAAATGGAAATGCCCTAAGAAAAAATGCGATTATGCTTCCTATCTATGCATTATTTTTATTATTTATCTTATTTGCTGGAGCAGCAGCAATTTTACAAGTTCCAGGGTTAGAAGGAGGTGCTGTGGATTTAGCTTTATTTAAAATCTCCACGCAAACATTTAATCCAGTCATCGTAGGCTTTATTGGAGCAGCAGGACTATTAACTGCAATTGTTCCAGGTTCATTGATTTTGATGTCTGCAGCTACATTATTTGCAAAAAATGTTGTAAAACCTATTCGTCCACAAACTACCGATCAACAAATTGGTATCATTGCTCGTTATTCAGTTCCAGTGATTGCACTTGTTGCACTTTACTTTACTTTTAGTGGTGGCGGAGCAATTACGTTATTATTTTTAATGGGGTATGGACTAGTAACTCAATTTGTACCAGCGGTTGTATGTAGCTTTATAAAGAAAAATCCATTAACTTTACAAGGTGTGTTTGCTGGGATTATTGTGGGTGTCACGATTGTAGGTTGGCAAGCAGCTACAGGTGCTCATTTAAGTAAGCTGTTCCCAAGCTGGCCATCCTATATTCAAGATATCAACATTGGTTTCCTTGCATTGAGTGTTAATATTTTCGTAAGTTTAATGGTTAGCGTTTTTACAAGGAAAGTAACTGTTAAAGATGATGAAAGTATAGAAAGCATTTAGAAAGGGAGCCTGAGTGTCATGGGGTTTTTATTTTATATTTCGGAATAGCATCTTTAAATGTATCTGTTAAAAAAACATCAGGATTGACGCTGTTAAGATGTTGGGAAAGAAAAAGGACAAAACTAAGTGATTGGAATCAAAACTAGTTGAGTGAAGTTTTTGGAGATAATACAAAAGACCACTCTGCAAAATGAGTGATCTTCTGTATCATTTATTCCTCGAGAGAGGAGATTGGATGTTGCCGATTAATATTGGTAAATATGATTTGGTTTCTTTAAACACTCTTTTAATTTAAAAATTTTCTCATCTGCTTTAGTAAGGCATTAAGTTCATTCGCCTCATTTTTAGTCTTAATCAGTGTTATAATCCATGCAAATATATATATTAATAAAAAACCACCAAGAAAATCTGCACTTAGAAAATTATCTAACCACTTGTTATATAAAGATATAGAGAAGACTAATAGAAACATCAAAATAAAATGGATGACTAAAGCAAACAAATAGTTAATCTTTTCAATTTCAAAAATGATTGTAAAAATACCTGCGCAAGCTGAGATTATTAACACACCAATAATCTCAGCTTCTGAAGAGATGATATTTTTTCTCGATAGTAAAACTAGCATATAAATAAATGCACCAGTTCCTAAACCTGAAAGTAGTCTGTTTTTTAATTGCAATGAAATGTCTCCCCCTCAAAATTTTTATGATTTTAAGATAGGCTTGTTTAATTCTTTGTGTACATAATATGTATAAAGAATTCCTCCAAAGAAAAGCCCTATAGATAGACCACTTATGGCAGAATAAATTATATTGAATGAAATGTCATTATAAAATGATGGAGAAATGCCTAATGTGACATTTAAAAGATATTTCATCATAAAATTAATCAAAATAATGATTAATGGAAGATAGCATTTCTTTCTCATGATTACTAAATCCTGTATGTGAAAAATTTGATATTTTTTATACAACAAATAACCAATTAAAGTGCCTGGAAGTATGAAAAGGAAATAGCTTATTAAACATAGCTCTAAGTGCGAAAATTGAGTGATCATTTTTTCTAATCCCCATATCATAAAGATAAAAGGAACTAAAAACATTTTAGATAAATTGATTGGTCTTTCCTGGGAAATAGCAATCCCTCTTTTTATTAAAATGAATAATAATATCCATACCCACAATGGCGTTCTTAAAAATATTTCTGTAAGGTTGTTATACATTTTTTAATGCCTCCTTTGATGTTATCCATAATGGCATCAAAGGGGGAATAAAGAAATACGTATTAACATATGTGGTAAAAATCAATACATAAGTGGACTTTTGGAATATCTTGTTAGTGTCTTTTTCAAAGAAGATACATATTTTCTTGACACAATTACTTTCTCTTCGTTAGTGAGAAATGCTTCAAGATTACCATTAGGTTTAACCAAAAATTTATTTAAAAAATGAATATTGATAATGATAGTTTTCGAGATTCTAATAAAGTTATTGGGAAGATCATGTTCTAATTTATATAATGGGCTCTTTGTTTCAAAAATAGTATCATTTGTATAAATGAATATTTTTCGTTCAAGATATTCTAAATAAAATATATTGGAATAAGGAACTTTTTCTTGTTCGTTTTTTGATGTAGAATTTGCTATTAAATAGTTGTCAGAGCTTTTTTCAAGAGTTGATAAGATATCTTGAATAAAGGATGTTACTTTATGAATGTTAAATGTACATGATTCTTCTTTAAGTTTTTCAATAATTTTAATGTTTACTTTCATTTAAGACATATATTCCTTTCAAAATTGATTCTTAGTAATTTATTTATTTACAGTAAAAGTTACTGCGATATTTGTAAAGAGTATATCAAAAAAGACCTAGTTACTTGGTCTTTTTGCAATTGTAAGATAGTTTTACCAAAATAGTTTTGTGATTGGTCTCGAAAAGGTAGAGATAAATATCTAATCAAAGCGAAACTCTAAAGAATAATAGACTAAGGAACCGAGCTATTTCTAAGTGCAGAGGAATCTGTCCATTGGAATGGCTTTTTCGTATGACTATGTTTGTTTTAAAAATTCAGTCCCCTATCATTTTTAAAACCTAAAATGAAGTCAAAGGAAATGGAGTGGTGTAGGTGAAGATGAAAAAAATTGGTCTTATTTTAGTTCTATTATTGGCAGGTTTTATAACAAATGGCGTAGTCGTACAATCTTGCTTCATTGATTATTCAACTCCTTCAGGATCGTTTGGATGATGCGCTCATCTACACCATTAAAGAAGGAAATTTCAGCACTAGTTGTTTTAATGATGCAGCTCGGCTCAGGAGAGTTTTGTGGGGAAGATGAAGAGTTGTCAGTGATCGGATCTAGTGTCACAGGGGCAATTGTTAGTTTGGTAGTTGACATAAAGAAGCACCTCTTCTAATTGATACATTTGAACTGCTCCCTGTCAAGTAGACAGTGGAAATAATAAAAATGCTTTAAGCGGCTTGAGTCCTGAATTCTAAAGGACTCAAGCCGTTTAATGTTTCTTGATAACGTTCGTTGTTATAGAATTCGATGTACGTATCAATGGCGTGTTTTAATGCCTCAAACGTCTCAAACTTATGTAAATAATACTTTTCTACTTTCAGTGTCCCCCAAAACGCTTCAATTGGCCCATTATCGATGCAACGGCCGACTCTCGACATACTATGTGTTAGTTTTGCCTTCTTCATAATTCGCTTAAATTCTTTAGATGTATATTGATACCCACGATCACTATGTAAAAGCGGAAACTCATCTTTTGACAGTTGACGAATAGCTGGTCTTACCGTCTCAAAAACAAGGTCATTATTGTTTGAATGACCTAATACGTAACTCACAATGGACTTATCATAAAGATCGATAATCGCACTTAAATAAGCCTTCTTACCGTTACCATACTTGAACTCCGTCACATCTGTACACCATTTCTGATTCGGCTTTTCGGCTGTAAACATACGTGCTAACACGTTTTCTGCTACGTAATCCGGTTTCACCTTTCGGTACTTTTTCGGACGACGGCGAATCACCGCCTCTAAACCACAAATTTGCATTAGACGATAAATACGCTTCTTATTCACTTTCGCTAAGTTTTCTTTTTCACGTTGGCGGTTAATAGTCATTGCGATACGGCGGTAGCCATAAATGCCATCTATTTGTGTATATAAGTGTTGGATAGACGCCATTAGCTGTTGGTTCTCCAATTCCCGTGCTGAGGGTTGACGATTGAGCCATTTGTAATAAGCTGCACGGGATACCTTGGCGATTTTACATAATAAAATAATCGATAAGTTTTCATGCTTCGCTAGCTCTTGGATCGCGAAATAAAGGCTTTGAATGCGAACTTTACTTAACGATACCTCCTTTCGATTTCCTCTAACTTTTTTAGTAGTAAATTTTCTGCACGTAATCGTTCATTTTCGCGCTCCATCTGTTGAATTTTCAAGCGTAATTCATCTTCTGGTGTGCGTTCTTCTGCTGGTTTTGTACGACCTCGTTGATCTTGAAGGGCCTTTTCCCCATCTTGTTCAAACTTACGTACCCATTGATACACCTGTTGATAAGATACCTCATATTGTGCTGCTGTCTCTTGATAATTCTTCGCGTTTGCTAGGCAGGCTTTGACGATTTCAATGCGTTCTACTACGGTTGTTTTTCTTCCTTTAGTCATAGTTTGGCTCATTCCTTTACCCGAATCTTTTAATTCACTATGACTAGTATAGGTTTTTAACCATGATTTGAACAACGACCAACTGCTAATTTCATATGTTGAGAGGATTTCGTACATTGAATACTTTTTTGTTAAGTAGTCTGCTACTGCTCGTTCTTTTAGTTCTTTGGAGTAAAACTTATTTTTCTTAGCTGGCGTTAATGCTTCAATTCCCCCGGTTTTAAATTTAGTACGCCAGCTTTTAAATGTGTAAGTCGAAATAGCGTACTTTTCACAAATTTCTCGAATAGAATAAAGCTCTTCCTCTACATATTGAAGAGCTAACAATTTCATTTCAGGTGTTATTAGTTGTTTCGTCATAAAAAAACTCCCCATTTAAACAGATTTTATTTTTTAATCTGTCTACCTAATGGGGAGCATATCACTTTGA
>Ga0213828_1001845_pt1 | contig 16426 bp, 26 predicted proteins | sample MC6MC0897MG_FD_180664 | JGI IMG/M metagenome (GOLD analysis project Ga0213828, IMG submission 180664) | Enriched soil aggregate microbial communities from Iowa State University, Ames, United States - MC6-MC0897-MG | ecosystem: Environmental > Terrestrial > Soil > Unclassified | place: USA: Iowa... | reverse complement strand
CATCTCACCTATCACTGCACCGGCCAGCACGCCCAACTGCTCCATGGTGTTGTTCGGCCAGGTGCCAGCGCGCGCCATCTCCAGCGCCAGTTCTGTCCGCCGCACCTCTTTACGCTGGACGTCCGTAACGGCGCCGCCACCCCACCCCATGCTCGCCTTGGCGATGCCGAACTCGGTCCTGGCCGTGCTGAGCGCGAATTGCTGGCGGTTGAACTCGGGCGCGACCAGCCCGATCACCCCTTGGCGCAGGTAGTCCCGGCGGCGTGCAGCACTCTCCGGCCACCACAGTGCCTCCAGCAGCTCCCGGCCCAATCCGTCCTGGACGTAGGCGAGTGCCGCTGCAATGTCCTGCGTGGTCAGGTCGGGGGTGCCGCCCCGGCCCGTGTCGAATTTAACGGTTGTCGGCCCCATCCGGCTGGACAGCAGCTCACGTACGTTCCCCATGCCCCTACCCCTTATGCTTTCGTCGATTGATTTCTCGGCGCAGCGCGCGTGCCCGCCGCAGTGCCTGCTCTGCCTCGCGGCGGCTGGCGGGGGCTGTCCACGCCCTCGTCCATCGCATCGCGGCTATGTCTTGCTGGATGCTGCTCAGCAGCGCCAGCGCCTTGTCGTCGTAGCGGGTCAGGTCCATCCGTCCAGCTTGCAGCCATCGCGTCGCACCGACCGCGACCGTTTCCCCTATGCAGCCTGTTCCCAGAACGCGGTCAGTCGCTCCACCTTCCCGCCCCTTGCCTCGAACTGCTCAACCGTCTCGCCCTGAGCCGATGGATTCACCTTTGCCGGGGTGGGCGTATTGGCTGCCTGCATCCCCACTCGGGCGGCGCGGGTGCTTGGCCCGCCCTTTCCCCTGCGCCGAGCGTTCCGAACCGGGTTCCGCTCCCTGCGCTCATCCTCCGAAAGCCCGGGCCTGGTCATGCCCCTCCCGCTGACCTGGTAGCCGGTGCCGAACGGACCCGTCACCACGATCAGGTAGCCCGCGTTGGCAAGATCCCGCACAGAGTTGTAGGTCGCCTTTCGCTCCTTGCCTGGGGTTGCATCGATCCACCCGTAAAGCTCGTGCAGGTGGAACGGCGCCGGGCACTGACGCTTGTCCAGCAGCGCCCGGATAAAGGGCGCGTTGATCTTCCGGGTGTTCTCTGTGGTCATGCTGCCTGCCTGATTTCGTTGATGTAGGTCTGTTGAGCGATCAGCTCGTCATCGGTGCCGTATGTCTCGTGGAAGGTCCGCGAGCCATCCATCAGGCTCGGGCCCCACTTCTCGCGCATCTGGGCGAAGGTGTTGTTGCCGAAGGGGTGTCGACGGTGGTGCCAGACGCACAGGCAGAAGCCGAACCAGTGCCCGCGCCGAATGTTTCCGGACTTGGTGTGCTGGTAGTCCCCTCCGACGAACACCTGCTCAATGTCCAGTAGCCCTTGGACCACCAGCGACAGGCATGCCATGCACGGGCCCACCTTGGACGCCTCGATGCGGGCGCCCTCGGCGGCGGTCGGCGGCGGTGCCTTGGACCACATCAGGCCCGCGCCAGTTCGTGGTCGCGAGGGACGGTGAACCCTGCAGCGCGCGCATGCCCACCACCGCCGTACAGCTTGGCCACCTCGCTGACGTCCACTCCCCGGTCGGTCGAGCGCAGGCTGAACACCCGGCCGCCGTCCTTGTCGTAGTAGCAGGCGGCGAACGGCTGGCCCTTCGCCATCAGGTGGCCGGCGTCGCTGGCCAGCGTGTACGGGAGGCTTGCCACCGGTACGTGGTAGTGGCCGATCACCATCTGGCGCTTGGCCACCCTCACCAGCTCCGCCACGTCCTTGTGGTGCTTGCGCTCGATCGCCACGCCCTGGGCCCGCAGCGTCTCCGTCGGCGTCTCCATCAGCAAATCCCACACATCGAACTCGTAGGGGTAGCTGAAGACCGCCGCTTGGATCTCGCGCGTGCCTGGCAGCGCGAAGCGCCACAGGTCACGGTCTTCCACGTGGTTGATCAGAGCCGGCCTGGCTTGGCCGGGGTGGAAGAAGTCCCACGCGATGCCGGCCCCACTGCGGTTCATGTCGAACAGCGCGTAGATCACTGCATGCGGGATATCGGAGTACGCCCTATCCTTCGCAGAGAAGTCCTGCACTCGGCGCCAGTCCCAGCTGATGCTGGTGTGCTGATCGATACGGGCCACCCACCCAGCTCTACCCTTCAGGGCCTCTTCCGACGTCTTGTGGTGGTCGAGAACCAGAATCGACCGGGCGACCTGCTGCAGGTCGAGCATCACCTGCTGGGGGTAGCAGAAGTCCACCAGCACCAGGTCGCGGCCGTCAGCTGGCGGTGGTGGGGCGCCATGCACAGCGGCGTGGAACTCGCAGTCCATCGCCTGACGGACGGCCCATGCCGCGGTGAACCCGTCGGCGCAGTTTGCGTGGTAGATGACCAGCGGCTTCATGGCGCAGTTGCTCCTTTGGAATGGGTGGCCCGGCGCCGGCGCGGCGCTCGGTTGCATTTACGGGCCTCGGCCTCAAGGCGCTTCGCCTCGGCCAGGTAGTAGTCGTGCCGCGATTGGCGCTCGCTGGCGGTGAACTGCACGTCCCGCAGCGCTGTCTCGGCAGCGGCCCGGTACGCCTTTGCCAGCTTCATGAGCGCAGGACCCTGCAGGCGTGGGTCGTGGTGGAAAATGTCCAGCTGGTTGTTGTCCGAGCGCATCAGGCCGCCAGCCCTTCCTCATCGAAGCCGAGATCCGCCGCAGCGCGCGCCATGGCTGCGCGTGCGGCATCGCGGTCACGCACCGGGTTCACGACCGGCTGTACCGGCGGCAGGGCCAAGGCGGGCTCGGGGACCGGCTTGCCGTCGACCACATGCCGGACGGCCCGTTCGTAGGCGTCCTGCAGCAACCGGCTCTGCTGGTAGCCGTCCTCGGCGCTGGCGTAGTGGTGCAGGTCCAGGAACGACCGCACCAGCACGGTGAAGCCGCACTGCGCACGGCCCGGGCGCACTTCCTGCTGCACCTGAGCGAGCGCCGGCACGTCAAAGCACATGGCCCGGAAGCGCGGCGGGTTCGGCGGCCATTCCAGGGCGTCCCGCATGCAGGCCGACAGACCGGCGGCCAGCTTCTTGGGGCTCAGGCCGGTGATTGCTTGCAGCCAGACCTCCCCTGCCGTCGTCAGCGCCCCAGATTGCGCAACCGGCGCTGCGCCATTCGCTCGGGCCCACTTCGCCGGGAACATGGCCGCCATGCGCTCCCACAGGGTCCACAGCGCAGACATGGCGCGCGGGTCCGGTTCAACCGACGACGACGAACTCACCGTCGAGGATTCCTGCGCCGCCAGCGTGGCCACCAGCGCCATGCTGTCGCTGGTACTGATCTCGTTCGTACTGCTCCCGGAGCTGGGTGACGTGGTCGGCAGAACCGTGGTGAGGGGTCGCATGGGGCGCTCCGTTGGCGGGGTTGGCGATAGGGATCACAGGCAGGGCCAGGCCGGCGGCCATCGTCTGCCTCAGGGATTCGTTCATGTCGTGGCCGTTCTCGGCCAAGCCGAGCAGCGTGTTGCGTACCTGGAACCACGCCTGGATCGACAGCGGACGTCGGCAGGCACCGCGATGCCGGGTGAACCGGGCCAGCACCTCGCGGTCCAGACCAGTGGGCAGGCCGCCGAATCCGGCCAGCGCTGCGTCGATCTCCGACGTGGTCATCGAACCGTCGCCCGGCTCGTTCACACCGCCGCTGTGTGTGGGTTGCTGTTGGTTGCTTTTGATTGCTTTTGGTTCGGGTGCAATAGCTGTTGCACCCTTTTCGACGCTGGGTTGCACCCTTTTCTGCGCTGTTTTGCACCCTTTACGACTCTGGGTTGCACCCTTTTCAAAGGGTGCAGAATTTGCACCCTTCGAATCTGAGTCGGATGCATCACCGTCGTACGAGGTGGACAGCTCTTCACCCTTGATCCAACGCGGGCTGATCCGGTACTCGCGCGGGCGCCCGCCTGACTTGTAGCCGGGCTGCCGGCCGCCGCCAGCGTTCACCAGCTCCAGCCAGCCGCTCTGCTCCATCTTGCGGAGCTGGTACTGCACAGAGCGCTCCGACTGCCGCGACTTTGTCGCGAGGCTGGCGATCGACGGGAAGATGTGAGTGCCATCGTCATGGGCGTGGTCGGCCAGGGCCAGCGCCAGCAGCATTTCGCCGCCACCCGCCGGATACCTGTCGAACACCATGCCGGTCATTCGTGCTGCCATGTCAGATCACCAGCGCCAGGTTCTCGCCCGGGGCAACCGGCCACCAGGTGCACGCACTGCGGCCGCTGACCTGGCACGGCTTCTTCGGGCCACGCCACGCGCGGCCGTCTTCCAGCAGTTCAGGGAGGCGACGGGCCAGCATGTAGCGGTCGTGGCCGGTCGCCTTAGCCAGCTCCATGCTGGTCAGGCCCGGGTGCGCCTTGAGGGCGCCGGCGGCGCGGTCCTGCTGGGCGCTCTGCAGGCCGCTGGACACCACGTGCGCTGCGGCATCGTGGCTGGTGTCGATATCGGTGGCTCGGGCCAGGGCACTCATCGCGCCGCCCTCCCCGCCTTGCCCTTGCCTGCAGCGCGCGCCACGTTGCGCTCAAGGCGGTGCGCCATGGTCCGCAGCGCGCGAATCTCGCTGATCATCAGCCCGGCCTCGGCACTGGTGATCCTTGAATCTGCCAACGCGTCCACCGCGGCGCCAGACAGGTTGCCCACCCGGCTGGTGATCTCCAACAGCTTCATCTGGATGGCGGTCATTTCGTTGGGCCAGCCGCCCTCCGGCGCCGGCGGCACGACGTCGACAGACATACCGAACTGGCTGGCCAGTGCCTGCATCCACTCCAGTGCGTAATCGCTGCCACCCGCCTTCTGCTGCATCCACTCCGTCAGCAGCTCGGCAATTTCTATGGTCACCGACTCACCCTCGGTGCCGTTGAGCTTCGCCCGCAGCGTCTCCGGGTGCATGGACTTGCCGCGGCGATCGGTCAGCCATTTGGCGGCCTCGATCACACCGCCCGGCGTCTTGCGCACCGCGTTGTAGAGGCAGTCGAGCCAGTTAATCGAGGAAGTACGGCAGGTCATGGGTCACCTTGGGAAGACGGGTATATCAAGGTTTCGGGCTGGGCCCGGCTGGCGCACGATCAGCGCCATGGATGAATTCAGTTCAGGGATGAAGGCCAGGGACGGCCAGTTAGGCGGCGTGGACGCCGAGATCGATGCGGCCTGCGTCGGGGTCATCGGACCGGGTGTCCACTGGCGCAGGCACCTGCCCGCCGAGCAGCTGCAGAACCTGCGGGAGGGCTGGAACGCCCTGCTCTTCCGGCCAGGCCTCGACTTGCGCAACAGGCAGCTTCAGCACCTTGGCCAGATGCGCGTCTGTCTGCAGTCCCAACCTTGAACGCAGCGCGCGCTTGCTCATTCGGGTATCGACGAGGGCCGCTACCGTCTGCCGAACAGACTTGATTGGCATGGCTTCGAAGGCCTCCGGGCGCAGCAAGGCCAAGAACTGCCGGCGCGCCGACGGGATGCCGCTGGAGCGCCATTCGCTGACGGAGGGCGGCTTGATCTGGCAGATGCGCGCAACTTCTGTAGTTCCGCCGAGGCGGTCGATGATCTCGGAGTCGGTGGGCTTGTCCATGCAGCAAAGATTAGGACTAGCTAATTTTGAAGTCAATAGCCAGTCCTAATCCAACAATCGTTAGCCTTGCCTAATGAGCACACTCGCCGAAAGATTGACCATCGCGATCGCGAACGCCGGAATCACCAAGGCCGAACTGGCCCGGCGCGTTGGGATAAGCGCGCCCAGCGTGAACGGATGGTTCACTGGGAAAGCAAAGTTCCTTCGGGGCGAAAACCTTCTGGCGGCAGCCAGAGCCCTGTCAGTAGACGAGGACTGGTTGGCCACGGGCAAAGGCTCTTCGGTTCGGGGCTTCCATGCCGCCGAACAAGCTGCCGACCACCATGTCTCACCAGTCTTAGAGACTGAGACCCGTCCGGGCTATGTTCGCTTCGACGTTTTCGAAGGGGGCGCAGGGATGGGGGCAGGATTGGTGAACCAGGACTATCCCGAGGTAGTGCAGACGATCGAGGTAGCCGAGTGGGAGGTTCGCCGGAAGCTGGGATACCTGCCAAAGCCTGGTCGCATTCAACTGATCACCGGCCGTGGGCCATCGATGAAGCCCAAGCTGGAAGATGGGGACATCATCTGGATCGATACGAGCTGCAACTACTTCGATGGCGACGACTACTACCTGATCAACATAGGGGGCGAGACCCAGATCAAGATGTTGCAGAAACGCGGCGACGGCATGTACGTGGTGAGCATCAATCCTGATTTTCCCACCTACCGGTCTGAAGAAGGTGAGGTGAGCATCCTAGGCAAAGCTCTAATCCATGCCGGTTTGCGTCGCTTTTAAGCAAAAAAAAGCCCCGGCATCCGCTGGGGCTTTTGCCTTCAGACGCCCACCGCACGGATGGGGCCACCAGATCCGACCCTATTTCTGGGTCAGAGAAGCGATCACGTCTTTGTAGCTCGGATAGAACAGAGCCGCCACGAACTTCTCAGGCATCTTGAGTTGAGTAGCGATCTCTAGGTCGCTAATCAGGCCAGCTTCACGCTGACGTCCGTATTCAACACGATCTTCCTCGCGGCACATGAGGGCAACTGCCATCCACATGCACGCAAATTCCGAGTCAATCTGATTGTTGAAGTTGATCTTCTCTGCGTGGATCCCAACGAGCAGTTCTTCGAGCTCAGCTTCGTTGTTCGTCGAACGCAGCGGATCGTCCAGCAGGTGCAGAAGCTCCTTGATCTGAACGTAACGCGACCAGCATTCATTCAACTTGTTGGAAAGGACGACAACCGCAGCACCGGGAGGCGCGTTAAAGAAGAGCGTGTCTTCGTTCCGCGGAGAAATATAGTAGCCGAGCATCAGCTCGGCTCGCAGATCCAGCGACACAACCATCACACTCCGGGGCGTGAGCTCCCGGAGCTTGCGACGGATGTCAGTTGGGTCAACTTGAAGCCCGAGTCCTTGGCGAAATTCGTACAGTTCCTTGAAGTGCATTCGTGGTCACTCGCCCACGCCTGCAACAACCGTGAACTTGCCTGCCTTTAGTAGCTCCAGCGAGGCAACGAGCTCGGCGGAAACCTTTTCAGCGGAGGCTTCTCGGGAATAGCCTGGGAACATCTTGAAGTTCGACACCTTCATTCCCTGCTCCCCGAAAAGCAATTCTTTTGCTTTTTGAAGATTGGCGTTCATGACCTGCTCCATTTGAGACCCCTGATTTCAGTGCGTTAGAGACAGCTAAAGCCGCGAAAGCGGCTGTCCAAGTCACCAGGTTCGTAACGCTCCCGTGACGATGCAGCCATAGTAGTTTGTCAATTCACCGTTTACAACACGTTGTTGTTGACTTCCCGTAACGGGTCAGGCATGGGACAGCTATGAGTCTTCCAATTCGCCCCGAAATTCGCGGGCCGGATGAGCGCGCAGAATCGCTCGCTCGTACTTAAGATCGGCCAAGGGGGATGAAAGTTGCGTCGCAATTGGATGCCGGCGTCATCCTGTTCAGCTTCATCTAATCGTTAAATGAACGAGCGTCATGTTTGTTCAGTAAAAAGCAAATGGAAGTTAGCCAGTCCTATTGACTGAGTTGTTAGCTTCTCCTAACCTCGCTTCGTCGCCCCAGGAACAGCCCATCCGGGCCGGGGCACGGAGACTTCCATGGCCTGCTTCATCGTCAGCGCGCGCGCCCACCCAGTCGTGGAAGCCCGCCCCAGTACCGCCACCGTCGTCATCAAAGCCGGTGACGTCACCGTCAGCCTCTCCCCCGATGAGGCCACCCAGCTCTGCAAAGACCTCGCCCACGCCGCGATGGCGCTGAGCCGCACCGCCCGCGCGCGCCGCGGCATGGTCCCCGCCGGTGGCATCGAGATCGCCCTCGGCAACACCGACCTGGTCGAGGTGGCGGCATGAGCGCGCCCGCCAAATTCTCCGCGCTGTCCGTCCTGGACTCGGTCATCGCCGAGTACGAGTTCGAAGGCGAAGTCGTGGAAGCCCGCGCTGCCTTCGCCGAAGCCATCGGCGCACTGGAGCATGCGCGGTCCACGCTGGCCACCGCCCTCCGCCACGCCGCTCCCGACCTGTTCGAGACTGACGAGGACGTCAACGAACACCTGGCAATCAAGCGCATGGACGCGGCACTGGCGCGGGCCAAAGGCGGTGCGGCGTGAGCGTCACCACCTACGAACAGTTCGCCCGCGCCCAGTCCGTCCGCACCCAGGCTATCCGCAAGGGCTGGAACCACCACGAGTGCGTCGGCCAGCTGGTCCGCGCCGGCTACGACAAGGCCGTCCAGAACGACCTGGCCGAGCGCGCGCGCCGCCAGCGGTTCAGCGGCACCCCGGGGCCGGGAGGCAACGCCGCATGAATCTCGCTTCCTTCCTGGCGGGCGTGCTGGCCGGCGGCGGCATCGCCGCCATCGTCACCACCCTCTGGCTCGAGTACTTCAACGCCGCGCATTTCGAGCAGCTGCTGCAGCAGATCCGCAGCCAAGGCGGCGGTGCATGAGCCAGGCCACCGCCAAAGCCCCGACCGTGGCCGCCACCCTGCGCGCCATGCGCCGCGCTGGCGCCGCCGGTGAGCCAGTGCCGGCGGCGACCGTTGCCGAGTGGAACAACGCCCTGATGGGCCAGCTGTACGGCTTGCAGAAGGCCGTCCGCTACGAATGCCGCCCGCTGCACACGACGGAACCGTGGCTGGAAGCGCAGGAGGGCGACGTGCTGCAGGCCCGCAAGCGCGGCCTTGATGTGCGAGCGCTCTACCTGCACCCGCCAGTCCCCAAAGAGCAGCACCGCTGGCCGCCGGACAGCAACGGCGACGGGCACTGCCTGGACTGCGGCGAAACCGAATGGCTCGCAGGGCCGGCCTGCCGCCCGCATGCCCCGCTTCGCGACCACCGCTCTTCGATGCCCTTCCGAATCACCTGGATGCTCGAACCGCTCGAAAAGCTCCAGCACCTGACCAAGCACATGAACCCGCTCGACCGCGCCAAGTGGCGCAACGAAACGACCTACCTCATCGACCGCATCAAAGACCACGAGAAGGGAAGCCAGCCATGACGACCGACAAGAACAGCAGCCCGGTGACTGTGCCCATGTGGTGGGACGGCGGCGACCGCGCCATCACAGCGCGCGAGAAAGCCACCATCGAAGAGCATGGCCCCAGCTGCTACACCATCCCGCTGGTGCCGGTGCAGGCTGTGGACCCTGAGGACCCGTGGCGCGGCCTGTACCTGCCGGCCCGCATGCCGGCGCCTTCGGAGTATGGCGACCTGTTCCACCCGGATATCACCAGCTGGCCCGATGATCGCGAAGATGCGCTCGACAAGCTGGTCCATGCCCAAGGCTTCGACTTCCACATCGTTGCCGGTGACTTCACCGAAGCGGCTATGGAAGATGGCGATGAGCTGTACTGGCAGGAACTGCGCGCCTGGAACCCGGAAGCGCCCGAGGGTGAGTGGCGCCTGGCATGGAAGGGCGACACCGAAGACGGCCCCTATGCGTGGTTCGTTCGGCCGATGGCGCTGCGACCGGAACCGGTTGCCCCGCCTGCGCAGGGCATCGACCTGGGGCAGTTGGAGCGCATTCGCAACGAACTGCACGCGATGAGCGGTCAGGTTCCCGACGAGTGGATCGACCCCATCGTCGAATTGCAGCAGGACGTGCAGAAGCTCATCGACGGCCAGCGCGATGCAGCGCCGGGGGTGCGTATCAGCCAGGGCACGCACGATCCGTGCGGGGTGGGCAATGGCTAATACAACCATGCCTACGGCGCAATCCTTAGCCGCGAGGGAGCGCGCCAATGTGGATTTCGGCAGCGGCAACGCCGAGCTGGAGCGCGTCACCCTTGCTCAGGATTCGCCCGGCCTTCTTGGAAGGAATCGGCTGCCCATCGACCGTAACGCTGTACTCGTAGCCCCCCGCTCCGACCTCCATGACGGACACGACGAAAGCGTGGCCGGAAAGAGTTCCGCGGAGGGTCCGGCGCGAGGTGGTCGGTGTCATCGAGACGATTTGCTGAATTGGCGACCGCACTTTACGCCCTCCTCCTGTCGCGTGGAAGAGAGAGCGACTGAACGGGCAATCATCCCGCCCATCACCCTGGCCACCGTCAAGCCGCCGCGCAACCTGCGCACGAAGGTCCCCCCCGTCGCCGAATTTCGAGAGATGCCGTGATGCGCTACCTATCCCTCTTCTCAGGCATGGAGGCCGCGCATCTGGCTTGGGCCCCGCTCGGCTGGCAATGCGTCGGCGTCGCAGAGATCGAAGCGTCGGCCTGCGCTCTGCTGCGCCACCGCCTTCCCGACGTGCCGAATCTCGGCAGCGTCACCGATATCACCGACGAACATATCAAGGCACTCGGTGCCATCGACGTCGTGATCGGCGGCAGCCCCTGCCAGGACCTGTCCGTCGCTGGACGTCGCGCTGGCCTCGGCGGCGCGCGGTCCAGCCTGTTCCATCAGCAAATGAGGATCTTCAATGCAGCTCGACATTTTTGCGGGGCACGCTGGCTCGTCTGGGAGAACGTCCCGGGCGCCTTCAGCAGCAACCAGGGGCGAGACTTTGCTGTCGTGGTTGGTGCAATGGCAGGATCCGAGCTCCCTGTCCCCGCAGGTGGCTGGGGATCCGAAGGCGTTGCGTTGGGTGACAGCGGCCTCGTCGAATGGTCCGTGCTTGACGCGCAGTGGTTCGGAGTGGCGCAGCGACGCCGTCGCGTGTTCGCTGTCCTCGATACTGGAGACTGGGCCCATCGATCCCCGGTACTTCTTGAGCCCGACCGCCTGCGCGGGGATTCTGCGCCGCGCCGAGACCAGGGGGAAAGTGTTACCGGCACCCTTAGCGCGCGCACTCAAGGCGGCGGTGGGCTTGGAACGGACTTCGAATGCCAAGGCGGCCTAGTGGCTGGGACTCTCCAGAACAGCGGGCGGGCGGCCGGTAGCGTCACCCAGCAGGACGTTCACGCAGGGATGCTGGTCCCGGTTGCATTCGCCCAGAATCAACGGGACGAGGTGCGGCTGATGGAAGTTGCCGGAGCTCTGGCCGCCGAGCCCGGCATGAAGCAAACGACCTACCTCGCGTTCGATTGCAAGGCGGCAGGCGACACATCCTTCGCGATCGGTGACGTACCAGGCACCCTTCGCGCGCACCACGGTGGCGGACATGCAGCTGTCGCATACGCAATCCAGGCAGGTGCAACGCGCGTGAATCCAGCCAGCGGTCCAGACGGTGTCGGAGTCCAACTGGAGCATGCCTACACCATCGAAGCGCGGCCCGAGGTCCAAGCGGTCGCCGTTGCCTTGCGTGGGCGGGAGGGAGGTGCCACCGCCGAACTCGGGGGCTGCGTTGGAGGCACTCTTCGCGCTGGCGGCGGCGGGGGAGATAAATCACACGTTCTTGCCGCCGCGGCGGTTCGCCGCCTGACGCCGCGCGAATGCGAGCGCCTGCAGGGCGCACCTGACGACTGGACCCTGGTGCCGAATGCCCAGGGGAAGCCGATGGCCGACGGGCCTCGATATCGAATGCTCGGCAACAGCTTTGCAGTGCCGGTGATCAGGTGGATTGGAACCCGAATTGATGCGGCAAGCCAGGCCGCTCTGGAGAAAGCAGCATGACCCAGCGACACATCAGCCACCCCGAAGGGCTGCCGGCCTGCGCCGCCGGCCACAGCGCGCGCCACATCCTCGACCTGCGCGGCGTCGACCGCGGCGGTGGCCACCTGGTCGAGTGCAAATGCCGGGCCACCAGCAAGCACGCAGAGCCCGACCAGGCCTTGGCCGAATGGCGGCGCATCAACCGCCCTACCCGCAGCGCGCGGAAGGTCATGCCCGCGATCGCGGCGCCGGCAGACAACGTCATCCAGATGCGCCTACCGATGCCGGGCGAAGGACGGGTGGCCAGTGGCTGACATGTTCCTATCGCGCGATGAGATCGTAACCCTGTGCCGCACGCCACAGCGCGCGCGCCAAGCTGCCTTTCTTCGCAAGAACGGGATCAAGCACTATCTGGACGCGCACGACTGGCCCGTCGTGTTGCGCTCCAGCGTTGAAGGAACGAGCGCGAGCGCCAAGCAGGCGCTGACATGGACCCCGAGCAAGGTTGCGTAAATGGGAAGGAAGCCGAACAAGCCGGGGGCTATCCCCCGGTTCCGCGCACGCCGGCAGAAGTCCGGCGTGGTGCACTACTACTACGATCACGGCGGGAGACCCCGAAAGGAAACGCCGCTGGGCAGCGACTACGGTGTCGCCATCAAAAAGTGGGCCGAGTTCGAGCATGCCAACACGATCCCGGCCGCCGCGGTTGTCACCTTCCGCCACGTGGCCCAGCGCTACCAGGCCGAGGTCGTCCCGACCAAGGCAGTCACGACCCAGCGCCTCAACAACCGCTGCATCACAGCGCTGCTGAGTTTCTTCGACGCGCCGCCGGCGCCGTTCGAGGCAATCCGCCCGATCAACATCCGGCAGTACCTGGACTGGCGGCCTTCGAAGGTGATCGCGAACCGGGAGGTGTCCCTGTTCTCACACATTTGGAACTGGGCGCGCGGCAAAGGCGTCACCGACCTTCCCAATCCGTGCGAGGGCATCCGGCGCAACAAGGAGTCTGGCCGCGGCGTGTACGTTGAGGACGAGGTGTTCCAGGCGGTCTACCGCCATGCCGACGCATCACTGCGCGACGCCATGGACCTTGCCTACCTGACAGGCCAGCGCGTCGGCGACGTCTGGTCGATGGACCTCCGGCAGGTCACACCCCGTGGCCTGGCTATCACGCAGGCGAAGTCCACGAACAAGGTCCTCATGGAGATCACGGGTGAACTGGCGACGCTGCTGGACAGAATCGCCAGGCGGAAGAGCGAGAAGCTGCCCAACGGCAGATCAAAGCCATACAGCACGCGCTTGATCGTAGACGACAGCGGGCTGGCACTGGGCCGGGCCGCACTGCGCTACCGATTTGACAAGGCGCGCGAAGACGCCGGCATTGCAAAGGGGGAGTTTCAGTTCCGCGACCTGCGCGCGAAGGCAGGTACGGACAAGGCCGATTCGGCCAATGACATTCGCGAAGCGCAGGCCCAGCTCGGGCACTCATCGGTCACGACAACCGAGATCTACGTGCGAAAGAAGAGAGGGTCCAAAGCAACGCCCACGAGATAGGCACACAACATAGGTGTAACGATTTCTCGCTGGCGGCTGAACTTACGGTGTCGTTACAAGCATGTTCGCTGATTTTTGTCCGGTATCGTTCGGGCGACAACCCAATCGAGGCACGCCAAATGATGCGACACGCATTCCCCACGCTGGCCCTGACCTTCAGTGGAAGGTTTCTTCCAGCCGTAGATCAGGCGCAGCAGCCAGCGCTTGCCGCAGAGCTGGATAGCTCGGGCTGCGTCGGCGCCTGGACCAAGCAGGTTCACACAGTGGAGACCTGTGGAGGCATCCACGACGGGAAGCCTGTCCACGTCGAGACGCAGTGGACGTTCGAGGCTGCAAGCGACGAGGACGCCAAGATCGCGCAGCGACACCTTGACTCTGTGGCCTAGGCATCTGCGGTTCAAAACGAGGAATTGCGGAGCGGCCTAGATATTGCGGAGCGGCCTAAATCCCCGAAAGCATTGGGGGACATGGAGCGGGTGAAGGGAATCGAACCCTCGTCAGTAGCTTGGGAAGCTACAGCTCTACCATTGAGCTACACCCGCATCGCGCCGGGCAAGTTTATGCGGCGGGGCGGTACAAACGCAACGGGCGGCACTGGGCCGCCCGTTGTTGCTGGCTTTCGCCAGCCGCCTGCAACGCCCCGTGCGGGGCGTTGCGCGCGGTGGATCAGAAGCTGCCGCTGAAGCTGGCAAACAGCGACACGTCGCGGGCACGCTTCTGCAGCGTGGTGGTGCTCATGCCCACGTTGCTGTTCAGGCCCCACAGGTTCAGGCGCGCACCCAGCACGGCGGTGGCGTAGTTCTTGTCGAACTCCAGGCCCGGCACCTTGTACATGCCCACCTCCGGCATCGACTGCAGCCACGCGCTGGCCTGCTTGTCGTCTTCGAACTCGTGGTCGTAGGTGACCTGCACGTACGGCTTGACGCTGCCGCCGTCGAAACGGGCCTGCCAGCCGATGCGGCCCACGGTGGAATCCACGTCCTGGTCGCCATAGCCCAGCGCGGTGGCGCTCGGGTTGCTCTCGGTGTAGCCGTCCAGCTTGACCTTCTGCCAGATCACCGCAGCCACCGGACCATGGCGGAAGCCGCCCTCGGTGCCGAACTCATACCCGGCGTTCAACGCGGCGGTCAGGTTGCTGCCTTCCGGCGAGCCTTCGTGGATACGGGTCGCCGGGCCCAGCTGGACCTTGCGGGTGACGTCGTAGTCCAGCCAGCTGTAGCTGACCTGGCCGTTGACCCACACGCGCTCGCCATACCAGCCGGCGAACAGGCCCAGCGAGGTATCGGACTGGGTGAAGTCGCCCTTGCTGTTGCCGAAATCGGCGTCCATGCGGCCGTAGCCGGCGAAGCCGCCGACCACCATGCCGTCACGCGCCCAATCCACGCCGAACAGGCCGGCCGGGGCCATGCCGTCGTACAGGTCGGCATGCGCGTAGCGCTGCATGTCGCCACGCAGGTTGCCCCACCAGCTCAGGCCGTCGGCCGGGCGGCCGCCCAGGTGCCAGCTGACCTGGTCGGCGCGCGAACGACCGACCGTCTGCGCCGAGTGGGTCAGGATCTGCTGGTTGCGCGGGGCTTCCAGGATCGACAGGGTGTACTGGCCCAGCATCTGGTGGGTCGCGTTGGACGGATGCACGCCATCGGCGAACACGTAGGTCTGGTAGGCGTCCGGTGCCGCATAGGCAGCCGGGCTGCAGGTCAGCGAGGTTGCGGTGAGGCAGGCCTTGCCGGTGGCATTGACGAAGCCGTAGGTGGACGGACTGGCGACGATTTCCTGCAGGATGTGGAAGGTATCCACCGGGATCACCTGCAGGCCGGCCGCTTTCAGGCCACCGAACAGGGCGTCGTTGTAGGCCTTGGCCAGGGCGGTCCCGGCCGCCATGCCCGCCGGGCCGGCGGCCCGCGCGTCCGGGGTCAGGCCGATGTCGGGAATGGTGGGGACCACCACGTACTGGGCACCGGCCGCCTTCAGCGTACCGACGATGCCGACCTGATCGGTCACCGCCGCGCCCAGGGTGGCGGCCAGCGGTGCGCCGCGCTGGATGGCGAACAGGTCATTGGCGCCGCCCCATACGGTGTACAGCGCGTTCGGGTCGGCCTTGCCGCCATTGGCCGCCAGGTACTGGTTCATCTGGGTCTTGAGCGAATACACCGGCACGGCCGGGGTACCCGGCACCAGCACCTGGCTGGTATCCACGCCGACGCGGGCGCCGCCGATGGCGTAGTTGTCACCGTTCTGGCCGTTGCCGTGCGCGCCGCCGTTGGTGCCGTAATAATCGGCCACGTACTCGGCCCAGATCCAACCGGGGTTGGTGGTGAACTGGCCGATGATCGGGTTCGCGCTGGCCGGCAGCAGCGGGCGGAAGTAGCCGGCGTCGCTCAGGCTGTCGCCAAAAACCACGGTCTTGGTATACGGCGACTGGGCCATGGCCGGCAGGGCGGCCATGGCGATGGCCACGGCCATCAGGGAACGCAGGGGGCGCTTGCTGAGCAGCATGTAAAGCTCCTTGAAGTGGGGGAACAACCGACGTACGCCGGCGCACGGTGGCAATGGTTTCACTGCGTCCCGGGCAATTCACGCTGCGTCGCCGCATGAAAATCGCCCGGGCGCCTCAAAACCAAGCGCAGCGGCGGCCGCCGCCCCGGCGGGCGGTCGGCAAGGGTACGCACCCCGGCCACAATTAGGGACAATGGCGTCATGAACATCGTCCTCAATGGCGACACCCGCCAGCTTCCGCAAAGCGCCACCGTCCACGACCTGCTGCACACCGAGCAACTGCTTGAGCGCCGGGTGGCGGTGGAGGTCAACGGCGAGATCGTCACCCGCAGCCGGCATGCCAGCCACACCCTGCAGGACGGCGACGTGGTCGAAATCGTGCATGCGCTGGGCGGTGGTTGACCGTGGTGGACGCCGCGTTGCCGGGCGCAGCATCGTGACGCGCGATAGGCGATAATTCGCGCCATGAATCCACACGCCCCCAACGACGCGCTGGTGATCGCCGGCAAGACTTACGGTTCCCGGCTGTTGACCGGCACCGGCAAGTTCAAGGACCTGGAAGAAACCCGCATCGCCACCGATGCCGCCGGTGCCCAGATCGTGACCGTGGCGATCCGCCGCACCAACATCGGGCAGAACCCGGGCGAGCCGAACCTGCTCGACGTGCTGCCGCCGGACCGTTACACCATCCTGCCCAACACCGCCGGCTGCTATACCGCCGAGGATGCCGTACGCACGTGCCGGCTGGCCCGCG
>Ga0213828_1001844_pt1 | contig 16426 bp, 9 predicted proteins | sample MC6MC0897MG_FD_180664 | JGI IMG/M metagenome (GOLD analysis project Ga0213828, IMG submission 180664) | Enriched soil aggregate microbial communities from Iowa State University, Ames, United States - MC6-MC0897-MG | ecosystem: Environmental > Terrestrial > Soil > Unclassified | place: USA: Iowa... | reverse complement strand
CTTCAACCGAAACGCTGCTGCTGGATAAAGCCCAACAGCTGACGCTGAGCGCGCCAGAATTGACGGTGTTGCTCGGTGGCCTGCGCGTATTGGGCACCAACTTCGACGGCGGCCAGCACGGCGTATTCACCGATCGCGTTGGCGTACTGAGCAATGATTTCTTTGTTAATCTGCTCGACATGCGCACCGCGTGGAAAGCCACCGATGAGAGCGAAGAGCTGTTTGAAGGTCGCGATCGTCTGAGCGGCGAAGTGAAGTTCACTGCGACACGTGCCGACTTAGTGTTTGGATCGAACGCTATTCTGCGCGCGCTGGCCGAGGTTTACGCCAGCAGCGATGCGAAGCAGAAGTTCGTGACCGACTTCGTTGCCGCCTGGACCAAAGTGATGAATCTGGATCGCTTCGAGCTGTAATTCCAGCCGGAAATGGTCAGTATCACATCAAGGCAGCCAGAAGTGGCTGCCTTATTTTTTGCTGTTTTTTCGCTTAAAGACGAGATTAATTAAAATCTACGGTGTTAAAGCAGCGTTATAGCTCTGCTCAAACTCACGAAATGGTAAGACCTGACTTAATCAGGTTTTAGCAAGCGAAAACGCTAAAATATGGCTGTAACTGTGACGCTCTTAAGTAGGTGCGCGAAAGGCCCATAATGGAGCAATAACAGTAGGATAAAAATTTATGAAAATATCGATGTATACCAACTCAATCAGCATGTCTTCGTCCCGATCGCTGGGTAAATCTACCGATGCGCTCAGTGTTGCCATGCAGCGTTTGGGAACCGGCAAACGTATTAATAGTGCAGCTGATGATGCCGCAGGACTGCAAATCGCGACTCGCCTGAAGTCACAGTCAAATGGCATGACCGTTGCTAAACACAACATCGCGCGCGCGAGTGCCATGATGTCACTCGGCGAAGGTGCGCTGGAAGAAGTGACCAACATACTCCAGCGTATGAAAGAGCTTTCTACACAGGCGGCGGATGACAGCTTTAGTTCTGAAGATCGCGGCGCAATGCAGTCAGAGTATGATGCTCTTACCAGTGAAATGGATAGCATTATGCGCAACACGCGTTACGGCTCTGAACCGTTACTGCAGAACGTTATCCCACCAGAAGTTAAAGGCAAGTTTACCTCTACCGTCCAGTTCCAGATTGGCAGTTCAAGCGACGAAGTGTTGAAAGTAAACCTGGACACTAAGCTGCAAGAATCCGCAGATGCGATGCTGAACCTGGTAACCGTTCCAGGTAATCCGGGCGCGTTGGAAGATGCGGTTACCGCCAATGAAAACATTGACCTCGTCAGCGAAGCGTTGGCGAAGGTTCAATCAGTTCGCAGTGAATTTGGCTCTAATATCAATCGCTTACAGCATACGGAAGCTAATCTTACCAATATGCGTGATAACACCGATCTCAATATCGGTACTATTGTTGATGCTGATTTTGCGGCGGAAGTTACCAAAATGACACGCCATAATATGCTCATGCAAAGCAGTCAGGCGATGTTAAATCAGGGCAATAGCATTGCTAGAATGGCGTTAAATCTGTTGGGTTAACGCACTTAAACGCAGGGATCGACGCCCTGCGTTTATTTACCATTAATATGCTCTCGAAATGACGCAGGTTGGCAACGTATTCCATCCCCTTAGGGCCATATAGACCGATAATGTTTAAAGCTGACATAAGCGCTTCGCAGCGGCGTCGAGCGTCGTTTCCTGTTTGGCAAAGCACAGGCGAATCAGCTTGTGCGGGAAAGATTCAGCGCAGAACACCGACAGCGGAATCGCCGCCACGCCGACTTCTTTGGTCAGTAGCTGACAGAAGCTCACGTCATCCAGATCGGAAATGGCGCTGTAATCGACCAGCAGGAAGTAAGTGCCTTCACACGGCAGCAGCTTGAAACGGCTGGCGGATAGCGCTTGGATAAAACGATCGCGGCGCGCGCGGTAGAACTCCGGCAGTTCGCGATAGTGCTCAGGCTCTCGACGTAACATGTCGGCAATCGCCAGCTGTGCTGGCGTATTCACCGAGAAGGTCAGATATTGATGCACCTTGCGGATTTCAGCACTGATCGCCGCCGGTGCAATGCAGTAACCCACTTTCCAACCGGTCATGTGGAAGGTTTTACCAAAGGATGACACCGCGATGGATCGCTGACGCAGTTTAGCATGCGCTAACACGCTGGCGTGGCCCTCTTCGGTGAAACAGATGTGCTCATACACTTCGTCGCTCAGCACGTAGATTTCCTGCTCAGCAATCGCCTGCCACAGCTCGGCATAATCGCTTTTGCGCCACACGGTGGCGGACGGATTATGCGGCGTGTTCAGGATCACTAAGCGGGTTTTGCTGCTCAGCAGGCCGCGGAATTCGCGCCAGTCAACGCGGAAACCCGGCGGCTGCAAGGCGATGCGTTTCAACACGCCGCCCGCCAACTGTACCGCAGGCGCGTAGCTGTCGTAGCTTGGGTCAAAGCAGATCACTTCATCGCCCGGACGCACCAGCGCGGTAATCGCGGCGTAGAGCGCTTCGGTCGCGCCAGTCGTGACGGTGATGTCGCTGTTGACGTCAGGCGTGTGGCCATAAAGCTCGGCGGTTTTCTCAACAATCGCCTCACGCAGTGGCAGCACGCCGACCATCGGTGCATATTGGTTGGCGCCCTGACTCACGTGATGCAACAGGCGCTCCTGCAAATAGCGCGGACCGTCAAAATCGGGGAAGCCTTGCGACAGGTTGATGGCGTTGTGCTGCTGCGCTAACGCACTCATTTGCGTAAAGATGGTGGTGCCGAGCGCCGGTAATTTGCTCTCGGGGATCGGGTTTGGCTGCGTCATTATAGTGTTGCCTTTAGCGTGCATGTCATTGCGGAGTCACCTTATGTGCTTGTCACTATAAACAGTCGTCCCCTCAGCGACCACCCTTGGTTGACATCAATACTCTTGCGTTAACTACGATGAATGACGCTTTTCACTCTCATTGCCGCTCGCTTAAACCAATCTTTTATCATCATCAGCGAACGGTAATTGTGTTTTCTTACTTACTACTGAAAGGATTAAAGCGTTGAGTACCTAAAAAACGCGCAGTGAGATAGATTCCCCATGCGCGTAATGAAAGTTCAACATCTGATCAGAATCGTCTTCACGCCACTCTGCACCAGCAGTTATGCTATGGTGCCCGCCACTAACGGTGACATTGCCACTGCTGATCTAGTAGCCTTTGGCAGTTGTTTTCCCATCTCAATCGATGTCGACTGCTGGCACCAGAGCGGCGTCGTAAGCAACGCTTTATGTTCTTCTTTACCAGTACTGCTCGTATTTGCGCTACGTGCTTTGATCACCCATCCCGTATTATGTTCGCCGTTACCAACAGCAAACTTTTTCGCGGTAATGGAGTCGGTGCTGGTGCTAAGCAGCTTTTCGAAGCTAATCAGATTGCCGCGGGCATCGTAGAAGTAAATGACAGAGGTGCTGTTTTACATAGCAAAATAGTTGATGCTGAATTCTGTCACGGCCAGCGCCGCGAAAGCGGTGACGTACGCATCAAAGACGGAAGTGACAGACACTGGCAGCGTTTCCTGCTCGCTGGCGTAGGAATTGTAGCTGTTTTTTTAGAACCATAAACCGAGCCATTCAATAGAGTAATTGCCAGTATCTTGAAGAGTAGGCAGAAAGGCACTGATCAGGCTTATCTGATATAGAAAGAAATATCTTTGCAGCAGAGACTTAATAAATCGTATTGACTTAAAAAACGCAGCGGAATAACTTTCCGCTGCGCCTAACTTAATTAATGGTTAATGAGATCCATCGTTACGCCACTCTGCACCAGCAGTTCAGCAGTCAGGGAATCATGTTGCCATACCGAATATACCACGCCGCCTACGGTGACGTTGCCACTGCTATTCCAGTTGCCCACATCGGCGCCATTTGGCAGCAGATCGGATAGAATGACTTTGTCACCGGCGTTGCCTTTGACCATCATCTGCACGTTGCCTGAGTGATTAAACAAATCTTTGCCGCCCTGCTGTAACACGTCACCCAGAGACAGGGTGAGAGTATTATTACCTTTACCAGTAATATCAAAGATTTCAATTGACTGTATCTTCCCGAGAAAGGACGTCAGGTCAAGCGACTGGCTGGCACCCGCAAGCTTCAACGTATCAGTGCCACCATTGCCGTTCAACATTTCAATTTTGCTCAGATCTTTAATCTGATTAACGATAAAGGTATTATCCTGGCCGTCACCCACGGATAACTGATCGCCACTGAGTACTTTTTGGCTAGTTTCAGTAGGCAATATCTTATCGTCATAAACCCAAAAGTTTAGGTTGTCGAGCGCCAGAACATCCCCAGAGGTGGCGGGAATAAATTTGATTGAAGTAAACTCTTTCCCGGCAGGCATATCCACTGTCAAATATTGATATAAACCATTTTTCATGTAGGCTTTATAACTATAGGCCAGCGTATTACCATCGTAAAATTCAATTTTAATGTCCCCGAGAGTCAAATCCTTTATTTCGAAGGTCATTCTATTGCTTTTTCTACCATGGTTTAATTGCAGCGTGACCGGATCGCCCACACAGGATATTCCCAGCGTATTAGTAGGGTATTGCATCCCCTGTTCTTTCGCGACGCCAGTAATGCCATGGTAACTTGAAGAGCCTGACCAGATAATACTGAATAACCCAAAGTCGTATGCTTTATTAGGGACTGGATTAGAAAACGCCTTTTGATTTTCAAAATCAAACATCAGCGGCGTGCGTGAGAAATAGTCGGATACGTTGCCGTGTGCATCCACAAACGCGGCACGGTACTCCGCCGACATACGGCAGTTGGCGGGGAGAGTCACAATAGCCAGACCTGACTGGATATCGGCGTTGGTGAGAGTGTAGAAGGCGTTTTTACCATCTATGTGCACGACGATTTTATCACCGGCCACCACTTGGCTGTTTTTCAAGCTAACGGTCAGTTTGTCAGCCTCCCGGTTAATTAACTCTGGTGGATTCGGCGGAGTGGTATCCATCCGTAGCGCGTGTTCTTTGCCCTCGACCGTATTGCCCGCCCTGTCAGTGATACGCGTCTGAAGCGTCCAGTCTGCGCTGTGCGCACTGGTGTCCTGCCATATCCACCTGTCGCCATCAATCATGGCATCATGCCAGCTCAGGCCACCATCAATAGTCACTTCGACCCGCACGCCGGTTTCGGCGGCGTTGAAGTTGCCCCAGTAAACCCGGCCTTCCCGACCATCATTGGTGAACAGATTCTGGCTATCCCATCCGCTGTCCCTGCCCATGCCGGACAAGTCAGCAGCGTCTGGCAAGGAGAGATCCAGCACCACGTCTTGCGTGTGCTCATGAAAAGGCGTGCCACCGGCGTTAACCACGCGCAACTTGTACTGCCAGTCTGCAGTGTGCACGCTATCATCCTGCGCTTGCCAGGTGAGGCCGTCGACAGCGACCTTGACCCATTGGATACCGTCCCACATTTCCAGCGTTTCGCCCGTGTTGAGTGCACGACTCAGTGTCCCTTCAACTTTGCGACCAGCGGACCCGTCATTGGTGATAAAGTCGGTGTCGCTGATGCCTGTATCTTTTTCCATACGCTCAAAGGTCAAGCTTATCGGCGGTGGCGGCAGCAGCACCACATCCTGACTTACCGGCGCGGCAATATTGCCCGCCACGTCAGTGATGCGAACCAGATAAGTCCAGTCCTGACCATGCGCATTAGGGTCGCAAAAGGACCAGTTGAGGCCTTTAAGATCTGCCGTTTGCCAGGTTTTCCCACCATCAAGTGAGTATTCCACCACGTCACCCGGATTCAGCGCCTGGCTAAGCTTGCCATAAACGAGTCGATCTGCACTCCCGTCGCCAGTATGCCAGTCGCCATTGATGCCATCGTCCTTATCCATATGATCAAAGGTGATCTGCACCACAGGCAAGGGAATGAGTTTTACAGGCTGTTGATTATCATGGATCGTGCTACCGGAAGCGTCAATCACACGCAGCTGATAGAGCCAGTCAGTGGTATGTACTACGTCGTCTTGAGCATGCCAAGTCAGCCCACTAGCAGTGGCGGTTACCCATTTCGTGCCATCCCAAAATTCCAGAGTTTCACCCGGATAAAGGGCGCGGCTGAGTGTGCCCTCCACCCTGCGTCCAGCAGAACCATCTTTGGTAATAAAGTCACTGTCGCTGGTGCCGGTATCCTTCTCCATGTGCTTAAAAGTGATGCTAATGGCGGGCGGAAGTAGCACCGCGCTCTGGATGACGGGCGTGGTGGTATTGCCGGCCACATCGGTAATGCGTAACTGGTAATGCCAATCAGCGGTGTGAGTAAGAGTGTCAATAAAGGACCAATTGTCGCCAGTTACCGTCAGCTTTTGCCAGGTGATGCCACCATCGAGAGAGTATTCAGCAACGTCACCAGGACTGAGAGCCTTGCTGAATGAGCCGTAAACATAGCGCCCGGCACTACCATCGCTGGTGATCCAGTCTTGCGTATCACTGCCGTCATCCTTACTCATGTAATCAAAGGTAATTTCTACGTCTGACGGCGTAACATCAAGCACGACAGGCTGGTTCTGCTCAGGAGTGGTATGACCGGAGGCATCAACAACACGTACTTTGTACTCCCAGTCGCTGCTGTGAGCGGTGGTGTCCGCCACATGCCAGTTTAGGCCATTAACAGTGGCGGTGACCCAATGCGAGCCGTTCCAGAATTCCAGAGATTCACCCGGCGCAAGTGCGCGGCTCATAGTCCCATCCACCCGGCGGCCGGCAGAGCCGTCTTTAGTGATGAAGTCGGTTTCACTACTGCCGGTATCTTTCTCCATGTGATTAAAGGTGAACGTGATGGCGCCGGGAAGCAGTATGACATGCTGTACTGCCGGTTGAGCGATATTGCCGGCAATATCGGTAATACGTATTTGATATTTCCAGTCATCATCGTGACTGTCTGGATCGTTAAACGACCAGTCAAGGCCATTTAGGGTAAGTTTATGCCAGGAACGGCCGCCATCGTATGAGTACTCGATGATGTCACCTGCGTCCAGTGCGCGGTCCAGTGAGCCGGTGACGGTTCGCATGGCGCTGCCGTCGGTGGTACGCCAGTCGCCGTCGGTGCCGTCGTCTTTACTCATACGGTCAAATATAATCTGTATGGGGGACGGCGTCACATCAAGCACAACCGGTTGAGTGTATTCTGGTGTGGTTTCACCATCGGCATCAATCACACGCAGCTTGTACTCCCAGTCAGCGCTATGCGCGGTATTGTCCTGCGCCTGCCAGGTCAGGCCTTTGACCGTGGCGTTCACCCACTTTGTCCCATTCCAGAACTGAAGCGTTTCTGAAGAGGAAATCACGCGACTCAGTGTGCCCTCAATGATGCGATTGGCCGAGCCATCGTTGGTGATGAAATCATGTGCGCTTGTGCCCGAATCCTTGCTCATGAAGTCAATTGTAAAGTCCACCGGCAACAAGCCCGCTACGCTCCACTTGAGGTTGTCGATATGAAAACCGTAATCACCTACGGCGGGCTCATCGCCCGTTACTAGCTCGGCACGGGCAATTTGCGTACCCGAAGGCGCGGTAAATGTCAGGGTCTGAATATCAAAATTTTTGGCGGTAACCGAACCGGTATAAAGTAGTTTTTCGCTACCAATCAGTTTGCCATTGACGTCGTAAAAGTTGACGACGGTTTTGCTGTTGTGAAGTGCAAAGTAATCAAAGCTGAATTCCGACATCCCTTTGGAGCCAAGCGTAAAATTGATTGTGCTCTTTTCACCCACCAGTAAGGTCTTAGAATTGTAGCCAAACCAGTTATAATCTGCGATTTCCAATCGGCTATTCTGATTATGAATGATCATGCCCGTCTGGGTTTCGAGCTGCGCGCCGACGCTGATCTTTTGAATTCGCTCATTATCAAAGCTCTCTTGTGGCGAGGTAACGGATACAGCGGCGTAAGCACTGACGGGCACGGTGAAAACGGCGCCAGTACTGATATCAGCAGACGGTAGTGGTGGCGCTTCCTGCTCTGTTCCATAGGAATTGTAACGATTGTTTTTAAAATCCATACTATGCTCCATTAATAAATTTGAATGGCAGCTATCCTAAAGAGGAGGCATAAATGCACCGACCAGAAATGTCTGATACATAATAAAATTTTTTTTCGCTGAGATTTAAGAAATGGTTTCGTTGTGAAAAGCGCAGCGGAAGATGTTTCCGCTACGCGAAACTTAATTAATGATTAATTAGATTCATCGTTACACTACTCTGCACTAGCAGTTCAGCATCTAGAGAATCATGTTGCCATACCGAATACACCACGCCGCCCACTGTAACGTTGCCACTGTTGTTCCAGTTACCGACATCGGCGCCAGTTGGCAACAGATCAGAGAGATTAACCTTATCACCCGCATTGCCTTTGATCATCATCTGCACATTGCCAGAATGGTTGAATAGATCCTTGCCGCCTTGCTGCAACACGTCTCCTAATGTCAAAGAGAGGGTATTATTTCCTGTTCCGGTCAGGTTAATAATCTCTGTTGATTGCACCTTTCCTGCTAACGCAGTTAAGTCCAAATGAATGTTTTTTCCAGTTAATTGCAGCGTATCAATGCCATACTGACCGCGCAGACAAAAGTCTTTATTATTGACTAAACTGGCGTCGCTAAGCTGGAATACATCATCGTTATCGCTTCCCATATAAAGCGTACTTTGGTTAATTACTTGCAATGTTGACGGCGGCTCAATACTGGTATTGTAATAAGTCACATTGTTAAAAACGATGTCATCGATCCAGACATAGCTATTAGGCGACTCAAGCTTTAATACAACGGAGTCAAATGTCTGACCATAAGGTAAGGTAAAACCGATGACATGGGTTAAACCGCTGTGGCCGGTGCGAAAATCTCTAAATACCTCTCTTCCATTAGAATCATAGAAAACAGCTTCAATTCTTTCATATGTATTGAGGTCTCCTACCGTAAAGGAGATCTTATTGACAGGCGTACCTGTTTTTTTAATATTAAGACGATAGTTCGTACCACCCGTTCCGTTGGCTATTTCCAATGCCATGCTTTGTGGTGGAGAACCAATCCCTCCCTGGTTTGTTGAGCCAAAGCGGTTAATGAAACTATAGTTACTGACTTTGAGCGCCACTAATTCAAAGCTTGCAAAATTAAATTTCTGACCTTGATAAATACTTTGTTTTTTTTGACCGCTAAACGTCTCAGTGGCGATGTGTTCCACGGTGGGTTTCAATACGCGCCAGTCTGTATTATTGCCAGCAGTGTCGATGTAACTCACGCGAAAATTCTGAGCCATCTCAGTCCAAGGCAGTTTAAATGTTTTTGATGCTATATCCCCGGCGGTCAGTGTCACGACTACAGATTTTCCATCAATGATAAACTGCAATGTTTCTCCCGCCACCGCCTTCGCAGGCAGCGTTGCCGTCAGTGTTTTACCATCCCAGGCTAAATCTGGTGGAAGTACCTTGTCAGGAGCATAATGAACGATTTGCTGTTGTTCACTGCCATAGCTGCTTGCATTTGCGATACGTGCTTTTATCACCCAATCAGCATTATGCACGCCGTTATCGACAGCGAACCATTTTTTGCCATCATGTCGAGCGTCATGCCAGGTAATCCCATTATCAAAAGAAACCTGCACTTTTTCGCCGGGTTCGAGCTCTTCACTGAGTGAGCCTTGTACCAGTCGTCCGGCAGCGCCATCACGGGTTATAAAGTCACCGTCACGACTGCCTAAACCGCTGTCTTTACTTATCCCATCAATAGTAACTTCAACAAAACGTGTCTCAAGAAACGCGTTTTGTTTAAACGGCGCTGAAATATTTCCTGCAATATCCGTGATGCGGATTTGATATTCCCAATGGGCATCATGCACAACATCGTCAATAAATGACCAGTTAAGTCCATTAACTGTGAGCAGTTGCCAGGTTTTACCGTCATCAAGTGAATACTCAATAACGTCTCCTGGGTTGAGTGCTTTGGTGAGCGTCCCGTAAACATTTCTTCCCGCGCTGCCGTCGCTAGTACGCCAGTCTTTCTCCACGCCATCATCTTTATCCATATGATCGTAGATAACCTGGACCTCAGGTGGTGTCAGAAGGAGTACCACCTGCTGGCTCTGCTCTGGCGTTGTATTGCCGTTTTTATCGATAATGCGCAACTTATATTCCCAGTCGGCTGTGTGCGTAGTGTTATCCTGTGCTTCCCAGTTTTTACCACTTACCTTGGCGTTCACCCACTTGGTACCATCCCAAAATTGCAGCGTTTCAGATGAAGAGAGCGTGCGACTCAACGTACCTTGTACATTGCGATTGGCCGAGCCGTTATTGGTGATGAAATCGGTTGCGTCAATGCCGGTGTCTTTTTCCATGCGGGTGAAGGTGAAATCCACCGGTAATATTCCGGCGATCACCCATTTGACGTTGTCGACGTGAAAACCATAGTCGCCAACGGAAGGCTCATCGCCTGTCACCAATTCGGCGCGGGCAATTTGCGTACCCGCTGGCGCGATGAAATGAAGGGTTTTGATGATAAATTGTTTGGCGCTAACCGAACCGGTATAAAGAAGTTTTTCGCTGCCGATCAGGTTGTTATCAATGTCGTAAAAGTTGATCACTGTGCTGCTGTTATGCAACGCAAAATAGTCGAAGCTGAACTCGGAGAGGCCCTGAGAGCCAAGGCTGAAAGTAACCGTGCTTTTTTCGCCCACGAGCAGGGTGTTGGAGTGGTATCCAAACCAATTATATTCTGAGATTTCCAGCCGGCTATTATTGTTATAGATAACCAAGCCGGCTTGGGTCTCAAGGTGTGTACCAACGCTGATTTTCTGAATCTGTTCAGAATCAAAGCTCTCTTCTGGAGGTAACCCCACCGCTGGCGTGGCTAATACGGTGGGGTCGGGGCGAGAGAAGGGGATATAAGGCAGAGCGTCCTGTTCTGTTTCGAAAACGTAGGATGATTTTTTTTTAAGAGACATTTTAATAGGCCTTCAATGTTTAATTAACGGCCAGAATTTTAATCATGCAGGAAAGAGTGGGGGGAGCGGACCTGTCTGATACGAAAAGAAAAAATTTTCACTATGTAATCTTGAGAAATGGCAGAAAGTTGCCGGGATAAGGCAGCGAAAAATTTCGCTGCCTGTTTCGGTTATGCTGCTTCACTAGTGTGAGTGGATTTGCCCTTTGACTGTTTGACGGGCACCGCCAGTGCTTCCGGCGCGAAATCATCGACGTTAATCGCTTTCAGGCGGCTGGCTTCCGCACGGATCAAGACCTGCGCTTCACTCTCATCAATCCAGCCCGCTTTCAGGCCCTCTTGTGCCAGCGCATCCAGTCGGGTAAATGACAGATGTTTTTTCTGCTGCTTGCATAAACGATCGTGAATCACTTCGGCGGCCATCACATCCTGCAGCGCCTGCTCCAGCTGACCGGCAGGATTATGTGCGCTTGGTGCCAGATATTGGCCGCGGCCCAAACGGGTACGGGTCGCAGAAGGCTGCTGCAGCAGTTTCGCCAGCTTGTGGTCCAGTTTATCGGACGGTGCCGGGCAGTGATGACCACCGGCGAAGATCACCAGTCGCAGCGCACCGGCCACCATGCGGTTCGGGAAGTTACGCAGCAAATCATCCATCGCCACTTCGGCCTGATGCAGCGCATCCTGCACGCCCCAATGTACCAGCGGCAGATCAGCTTCGTTGCGGCCTTCATCGTCATAGCGCTTCAGGGTGGCGGAGGCCAGATACATCTGGCTCAGCACATCGCCGAGACGCGCCGAGATACGTTCACGACGTTTCAGGCTGCCGCCCAGCACCGCCATCGATACATCTGACAGCAGCGCGAGGTTGGCGCTCAAACGGTTAAGGTGCTGATAGTAGCGGCGCGTGGCGTCGCGGGTTGGTGTGGCGCTAGTGCGGCCGCCGGTTAAGCCCAGCCACAGGCTGCGTACTTTATTACTGCCTACGTGGCCAATATGGCTGAACAGCGCGCGGTCAAAGGTCACCAGATCGTTTTTCGCTGCGGCGTTCATCTCTTCCAGCACCCACGGATGGCAGCGGATCGCGCCCTGGCCGAAGATGATCATGCTGCGCGTCAGAATGTTAGCGCCTTCCACGGTGATGGCGATCGGTGCGCCCTGATAAGCCCGCGCCAGGAAGTTGTTTTCGCCCAGCATAATGCCTTTACCGCCAGCGATATCCATCGCGTCGATAATCGCGCGCTGACCGCGATGGGTGCAGTGATACTTCACAATCGCCGATAGCACCGCCGGTTTTTCACCGAGCATAATGCCGCTGGTGATCAGTGTCGCGGCAGCATCCATCACGTAGGCGTTACCAGCAATGCGCGCCAGCGGCTCTTCGATACCTTCCATCTTGCCGATAGAGACTTTGAACTGGCGACGGATATGCGCATAGGCACCGGTCGCCAGCGCAATGCTTTTCAGGCTGCCGGTTGAGTTCGAAGGTAGCGTGATGCCGCGACCGACTGAAAGACACTCCACCAGCATGCGCCAGCCCTGGCCGGCCATGGATGGGCCGCCGATGATGTAGTCGATGGGTACGAAAATGTCTTTACCGCGCGTCGGACCGTTCTGGAACGGCACGTTAAGCGGGAAGTGACGTTGGCCGATCTCTACGCCAGGCGTGTGCGTTGGGATCAGTGCGCAAGTGATGCCAAGCTCTGTAGTCTCGCCCAGCAGGTGCTCCGGATCGGAGAGTTTAAACGCCAGGCCCAACACGGTGGCAATCGGTGCCAGTGTGATATAGCGCTTGTTCCAGGTAAGACGCATGCCCAGCACTTGCTGACCTTGCCACTCGCCCATGCACACCACGCCGGTATCGGGAATCGCGCCGGCATCCGAACCCGCTTCCGGGCTGGTCAGTGCAAAGCACGGGATCTCATCACCGCGCGCCAGACGCGGCAAGTAATGATCTTTCTGCTCATCGGTACCGTAATGTTGCAGCAGTTCGCCGGGGCCGAGTGAGTTCGGTACGCCAACGGTGATCGCCAGAATGCCGGAGACGCCCGCCAGTTTCTGCAGCACGCGCGCCTGCGCATAGGCGGAGAATTCCAGGCCGCCATACTCTTTCTTAATGATCATGGCGAAGAAGCGATGCTGTTTCAGATACGCCCACAACTCCGGCGGCAGATCGGCCATTTCATGGGTGATTTCGAAATCGTTCGCCATGCGGCACGCTTCTTCGACCGGACCATCGATAAAGGCCTGCTCCTCTTCGGTCAGGCGCGGCTGCGGATAGTTGTGCAGCTTCTGCCAGTCCGGTTTGCCGCGGAACAGGTCGCCTTCCCACCATGTGGTGCCGGCATCGATCGCCTCTTTTTCAGTGCGCGACATCGGCGGCATCACTTTCTGGAAGCTGTGCAGCGCCGGTTTCGAGAACAGGCTGCGACGCATCACCGGCAGGTTAAATGGCAGCAGAATAATCGCCAGCGGCAGCAGCATCCATGGCGTCCATAGGTCAGCGGCCGCCAGCGCGCCGGTCCACAGCAGCAGAATTACGCTGCTCAGCTGAAGCGAAATTTGGTGGTAGAACAACACGCTAAGCAGGATTAGCGTCGCAACGATTGAGGCAACCAACATAATGAACCACTCCATAAGTAGTAAGAGGTCTGACCTGTTATGGGTGTAGGTTTAGAATATGGGGCAAAATTTATCAATCTGTTTACATCGCAATTACAACACATCTCACAAATTCGTTGCACGATGCGCAACAACTGCCAAACTTGCTCGAGACGCCGCGCTTTTCCTTAAGGCAGGCGCTTTGCGGCTTAGCCCCATTCCGTTAAACTTGCCGGGTCAATCTTTCCTCTAAAGGACATCTCTATGTATCAGGACATTATTCGCTCAGAACTCAATGAAGCAGCCGATACGCTCAACACGTTCCTGAGTGACGAAGCCAACATTCACGCCATTCAGCGCGCCGCAGTTCTGCTGGCCGATAGCTTTAAAGCGGGCGGCAAGGTGCTCTCCTGCGGTAACGGCGGCTCGCACTGCGATGCGATGCATTTTGCTGAAGAGCTGACTGGACGCTACCGTGAAAACCGTCCTGGCTACCCGGCGATTGCCATTTCTGATGTCAGCCATCTGTCGTGCGTCAGTAACGATTTTGGTTATGACTATGTGTTCTCGCGCTATATCGAAGCGGTAGGCCGTGCAGGCGATGTGCTGCTGGGTCTTTCTACGTCCGGTAACTCTGCCAACATCATCAAAGCCGTGGAAGCTGCGCGCGCGAAAGGCATGAAAGTGATTACTCTGACCGGCAAAGATGGCGGCAAGATGGCAGGTTCAGCGGATATTGAAATTCGTGTGCCGCACTTTGGCTATGCCGACCGCATTCAGGAGATCCACATCAAAGTGATCCATATTCTGATGCTGTTGATTGAAAAAGAGATGGTTAAGTCATGATGCGTTCCTCTCGCCGCGCGCGAGAGGATCTAACTTAAGGCGGTTGCTATGTGCGAATTGCTCGGGATGAGCGCCAATGTCCCCACGGACATCTGTTTCAGTTTTACCGGTCTGGTGCAGCGTGGCGGTGGAACCGGGCCGCACAAAGATGGTTGGGGCATCACGTTCTACGAAGGAAAAGGGTGCCGCACCTTCAAAGATCCGCAGCCGAGCTTTAACTCGCCGATAGCCCGTTTGGTGCAGGAATACCCGATCAAATCGCATTCGGTGGTGGCGCATATCCGCCAGGCGAATCGCGGTGAAGTGTCGCTGGAAAATACCCATCCGTTCACGCGTGAGCTGTGGGGCCGCAATTGGACCTACGCACACAATGGTCAGCTCAAAGGTTATCGTCAGCTGGATACCGGGCCATTTCGTCCGATTGGTGAAACCGACAGCGAGAAAGCATTTTGCTGGATGCTGCACAAACTGACCGAGCGTTATCCGCGCACGCCGGGCAACTGGCCAGCGGTGTTCCGCTACATTGCCGAGCTGGCAGGAGAAATGCGTGAGAAGGGTGTCTTCAACATGCTGTTATCGGATGGGCGCTATCTGATGGCGTTCTGTTCGACCAATCTCTACTGGATTACGCGCCGTGCGCCGTTTGGCAAAGCGACGTTGCTCGATCAGGATGTGGAAATTGATTTTCAGCAGCAGACGACGCCGCAAGATGTGGTAACGGTGATTGCTACGCAACCGCTGACGGGGAATGAAACCTGGCACCGGATAGTGCCAGGCGAGTGGGCATTATTTTGCCTGGGTGAGCGCCAGGAATGATTTCGAGGCAGCATCCGGTGTAGCGATCACCGGCGTGCTGTTCACCGCATATTGGCCGGTGGCCGTCACGTTCACGGTAGGCGGCACACGGTACTTAGCGAAGTACGCATAGCCCGGCTGCAGTTCACGCCAGAAGTTAATGTACGTCGAGTATTTATGACGCTGCATATTGCTGTCCGTCATGCGAAACGGATAGATATTGACCTGAATCTCCTGCTGACCATTACGCAGCGCGGCGTTGGTGTAGGCGAAGATCTCATCCATCGATGCATCCGTCATTGCGTAGCAGCCCACTGACACGCAATCTCCGTGAATCATTAAATAGTTACCGTTATAGCCTTTAGCGCGATCGTACTGATTGGGAAAACCGGTATTAATAGCGCGATAAAAACGGCTATCCGGTTTTAACTGGTTCAGCTTAACGTTATAAAAGCCTTCCGGACTTTTGAAATCGCCCTGACGACGTTTAGGTCCTAAACCGCCAGAGAAATTACAGATGCGATAGCTGTCCAGCAGACGATATTCATTCCCGATTTTGCCGTACAGTTCCAGCGTACGCTCTTCCTTGAAAATCTGAATAAAAACGGGGGTGCCAATTAGTTGTTTCTTTAACTCTTTGCTCACCGGAGCCAGCGGTTGCGTAGGCTCGGGGTTCATTGCCCAGCTAAGGAGCGGCATAAGAATCATCGCAAGCGTTAATGCGATTCTGCCCATTCTGTAGATACCTTGATGTGGAGAGAGACGATGACGCTGTGCGTCCGGGTATTGCATTATCGGAAATATCCGCTATCGCAGCGCAACATTAACATTGTCTGGCTTTTAATCAAGCCAGTGTCCGAGAAAATGGCGCGTTCCTAAAAGGAATACGACCACTAATTTGTAAACTTTAATCTCGCTCTCAACAAATATTGCCGATATTTTTCGCTGCTGTATACTTATCCAGTATCTGGGAGGGCGTATGCGCAAAATTATTCATGTCGATATGGACTGCTTTTATGCAGCGGTTGAGATGCGCGACGATCCCTCTTTACGTGATATTCCTATCGCCATTGGCGGCAGCCGCGTGCAACGTGGCGTGATCAGCACCGCGAACTATCCGGCACGTAAATATGGCGTGCGCAGCGCGATGCCGACCGGCATGGCGCTGAAACTCTGCCCGCATCTGCGGCTGCTGCC
>Ga0213828_1001843_pt1 | contig 16437 bp, 15 predicted proteins | sample MC6MC0897MG_FD_180664 | JGI IMG/M metagenome (GOLD analysis project Ga0213828, IMG submission 180664) | Enriched soil aggregate microbial communities from Iowa State University, Ames, United States - MC6-MC0897-MG | ecosystem: Environmental > Terrestrial > Soil > Unclassified | place: USA: Iowa... | reverse complement strand
ATTATGTGGCTTTGCTAATATATCTTCAATTGCTATTCTAATTGGCGGAATTGGTGGAATAGCACCAAAAAGAAAGCATGAAGTTGCGAAGTTAGGATTAAAAGCTGTAGTTGCAGGTACTTTAGCAAACCTTTTAAGTGCAACTATTGCAGGACTTTTAATAGGATTATAAGATTATTAGTGATATCATAAATAGTATTCAAAGTAACTTTAAATATTATATTAAAATTAGAGTTGAAACTTCACTTTAAGGATACCTATTAAGTAGTTCTTATAGTGAAGTTTATTTTATTAAATTATATTGACTTTAGCCTTAGGAGAAAGTTTACAATAAATATTAACAAGATAATATTTAAGGGGTTGAAATCATGGATAATATGTATACTATACGTGAAGTAGCTGAATTGTTTAATATAACTACGAACAAAATTAGGTTTTATGAGAAAAAAGGGTTACTAAAGCCATTAAGAGATGTTGATAGTGAGTATAGAAAGTTTAATCATGAAGATATAATGAAGTTACAATCAATATTACTTTATAGATCGATAGGTCTATCAATCAGGGACATTAGAGATATATTAAAATCTTGTGATAATATGAGTTACTTAAATTGCTTTAACAATCAATGGGAAGTAGTTAATGATGAAATTCATAGATTAAGCACTATAAGAAAATCTTTGGAGAATATAATAGACAAGCTTTATGAGTCAGAGCAGAATATAAATGAAGATATATTATATGATATAGGTGAAGCAAATAGATTAAATAATATAAAGAATAATTGGATAGATAAATGGAACTTTAACAATTGGGCTAGAACATATGATAAGTCTGTATCAGAAGATAGAGGTGAGCTAAAAATATATAAAAATTATCAAAAGATATTACAAAGAGTGCATGATTTAGCTGATAGTTCATGTATGGATAAGCCTCAAGTGCTAGAAATCGGTGTAGGTACTGGAAACTTAGCTAGCAAATTTTTAGATAAAGGTTATGACATAGTAGGAATAGATCAATCAAGAGAAATGTTATGTGTTGCTAAGGAGAAATATCCTAAGTTAAAGGTAAGAATAGGTGAATTTCTAAAAATTCCTTATGGTGATAGATATTTTGATATTATTGTTTCTACTTATGCATTTCATCATTTAAATGAAGAGGAGAAATTTATAGCTATAGAAGAAATGATTAGAGTTTTAAAGAGTAATGGTAAAATAATTCTTGGCGATTTGATGTTTGAGAATAAAGCTGAAAAAGCAAATATATTAAAATCTTTATCGAAGGAGCAGGTGGAAGAAATAGAAGATGAATATTATTCTAACATAGATTTTCTGAAGAAAGAATTTGAAAGATATAATAAGAACTTAAGCTATGAAAAAATAGATATGCTTAATTATATAATACAAGTTAGTTAAAATATCATAGTGTTGTATTTAAAATTATAGCAATAAAAATTCTACTTATGAAATTCTACAAAGGGATTAAAGTCTATTAAGTGCTAAAAACTTCATAATAGAAAATAATATTAAAATAAATAAAACCTATTGAAGTATGAAATAATAAGTTAAGTGGGTTTACTATTATTAAATCTAAAAAAATAAAATTTCATTATATAATTATAATAAAAATAATTTTTTAAAATTACTTGACATTTAATTTATAAACATGTAAATTGATATTAACAAATTAAATTGAGCAAAATTCAATTTATATAAATAATATCTAAGTAAATTGATTTTAGGAGGAATAAAAATGGCAAAGATAGTTAATTCAGATGAATTTAATAATGAAATAAAAGATGGTGTTGTAGTAGTAGACTTTTTCGCAACATGGTGTGGACCTTGTAAAATGTTAGCTCCAATATTTGAAGAATTATCAACTGAGATGGAAGGCAAGGTTAAATTTATTAAGGTTGATGTAGACCAATGTCCTGATATAGCGATGAAATATAGTGTAGCATCAATTCCTACAATAATAGTATTTAAAGATGGAAAAAATGTAAATACTACAGTAGGTTTTATACCAAAAGAAAGAATAAAAGAAATTGTAGAAGCTTATCTATAATAAAAATATAGGAGATTACTCCTATATTTTTAATCTGCAAATTTGGAGGATAGAGCTATGGGTGAAAGATATGATATTGCAATAGTTGGTAGTGGTCCAGCAGGAATATCAGCAGCTTTAAATGCAAAAATAAGAAATAAGAGCTTCGTAATATTTGGTAGCAATGAACTCTCAAATAAATTAGTAAAAGCTCATGAAATTAATAATTATCTAGGTTTCTATGGTAAAAGTGGTAAAGAGATTCAAGAGGCATTTAGTAATCACTTAAAATCTATGGACATACAGATAACAGAAGAAAAAATAAATAATATATATGCTATGGGAGATTACTTTGCTTTAATGGTAAATGATAAAATGTATGAAGCAACTTCAGTAATATTAGCTACAGGAATTCAATACGGTAAGCTGTTCCCTGGAGAAGAAAAACTTTTAGGTAAGGGTGTTGGATATTGTGCTACCTGTGATGCACCGCTTTATAAAAACAAAGTAGTTACAATAATTGCATATAGTAAAAAAGAAGAGGAAGAGGCAAACTTTATTGCTACTTTAGCATCAAAGGTATATTACATTCCTATGTATAAAGAGTTTGTAAATGTTCATGCATCAATAGAAGTAGTAAATGATACACCTATGGAGATAATTGGTGAAGATAAGGTAGAAAAGTTAGTTTTAAAGAATAAAGAAATTACTACTGACGGTTTATTTATACTAAGAGATAGTATATCTCCAGGTCAATTAGTTCCAGGATTAAAAATTGTAGACAATCATGTAGAGGTTGACAGACAAATGCAAACGAACTTGAAAGGTTGCTTTGCAGCAGGAGATATAGTAGGTAGACCTTATCAATATATAAAGTCTGCAGGAGAAGGAAATGTGGCTGCATTATCAGCAGTTTCCTATGTAGATTCAAAGAAAAAATAAAGGAAGAGATATTTGTATGAAATATTTATAATGTTATTCAAATTATTGTTGTATTGACATATAAATTTTAAAATTGTAAAATAATCTCAAACAATATGATTTGTTAAGAATTAGTTTTAATAAGTCATTCTGTGAAATGGAGAATTTATATGAAGAATTGTGAATGTATTAAACTAGAAAATCAAATATGTTTTTCTCTATATGCAGCATCTAGAGAGGTAATAAAGTTGTATAAGTCTATTCTTGATAAGCATAATCTTACTTATACACAATACCTAGCTATGTTGGTGCTGTGGGAAGAAGAAAAGATGACAGTTAAGGACATTGGGAAAAGACTACATTTAGACTCTGGTACTTTAACTCCATTATTAAAAAAACTAGAATGTATGGGGCTAATTACAAGACATAGAGATGTAAATGATGATAGAGTAGTCATAATAGAATTGACAGAAGCTGGATTAAAGCTAAAAGGTGAAATTTTAGATGTGCCAGGAGAAGTATTTTGCAAATTAAATATATCTAATGATGAAGCAAAGGAGCTTAAACGTAATTTAGATAATTTATTACAAAGTTTAGAGTAGTAGTACAAAAAATTTAATAATTAGAATTAATATTCATACAAAGTTAGTTTTAGAAATAAGTTATGGACATAAAATATAAACCTCTTTAGATTTTAACTAAAGAGGTTTTCATACGTTAAGCTTTAATTTTAATAGAGTTTAGTGAGTACATAAAAATTGCACCAGTTCCTACGATTATTGCAACTATTATCCAAGCTTTATTCATTCCTATAGAGTCTATCATAGTTCCCATTATGCTTGGTCCTATGGCGTTACCTGTGCCATAAATAAGTGGTAAGAATGCATTTACTCTACCCCTATGGGAAGCTGGAGTTAAATTAGCTATAAAGGTTCCAGAGTTTGTGGAAATTACAATTTCACCAATGGTTATTATTAATATTACAATGAAAAATAGTGGTAGTTTATATATAAAGCTACAGGAACCAAAGGCAATGGAATACAATATTCCTCCACTAGCAATTATACTAAGGGTTTTAAATTTCTTAGTTAGAGATGTAATTATAGGAGTTAACAGAATTACAATAAGACCATTACAGCTAGCTAATATTCCAAAATACTTAGCGCCATTATCTGAACCAAAGAGTTGTCCTAATTGAAGTGGTATTGCAAAACCCCATTGAGCATAGGCAAACTGAAAGGTAAGCATAATTAAGGCATAATATATTAGAATAGGCCTTTTTAAAAACACCTTAAATACAGAGCCAGTTTCTTCCGTCTCAAGACTGGATTTTTGTTTTTCACAGTCTAAACCAGGGATATTAGAATTAATATTTATTAATTTAGGATGAGTTTCTTTAATAAAGAAGCCAATTAATCCAATAGAAATTAGTGTAGTTATTGCATCACCAATAAATACTAAAGGAAGATAGTTTTCAAAAAGAAGGCCGCCTATAAAGGGGCCAATGGCAAAACCTAAGTTAAGTCCCATATAAATTAAAGAGAAAGACGCTTTCCGATTCTCCTTTGTAGTAATATCTCCAACCATTGAATCATAAGCTGGTTGAGCTATTGAGGAGAAGCAAGAAGCTAAAATTATAAAAAAGATTAATGTAATAGAAGGTTTTATAAAGCCACAAATAATAAAAAATACAGCAGCTAAACTTTGAAAAAATATAATAACTTTTTTTCTGCCAACAGAATCTACTAGCTTACCACCTAATATTATGCAAAGACCTTGAGGGATTGCTGTGAGAGTTAGAATTAAGCCAGCATCTTTTATAGACAGCCCAACCTTTTGAGTGATAATTAAGGACAATAGAGGATAAACAAAGGCACCGATACAGTTAACCATTTTACCTAAAAAAAGTATATACACTTCTTTTGGTAGGCCCATATAGGTGCTAAATATATCATTAAATTTACTTTTATTAATATGCATAAAATCTCCTCTCAAATAACATATAAATCTAGCTTTTTTAATTTTTCCTCTTAGATTGTTTAAATTAGCGTTCTTTCTATTTCACATTATACAATAATTTTTTAAATATTTGTAAAAGATTCACTTTTGTTTTTTCAAAATTTATTGAATAATAGTATATATAAACTTACAATAGATATAGTAGTTTATTTATTGAATAGAATAGACAAGCTTATATTTAAACTGTGAAATACGCAGTAAGAAGATATATTTTATAAGGGGGATATCAATGAAAAGTAATTTAAAGAAACTAAGCTTAATTATTGGAACTATAATTATAGGTATAGCTATATTTACAGGTTGCTCTAAGAAGGATGAAATAAAGGATGCCTTTAATATTTATAAAGATGCTTGGATTAAGCAAGATTTTAAAAGTATGTATAATATGCTTTCAGCGGATTCAAAAGCATATATAAACGAGGAAGAATTTTTAGAAAGATACACTAATATATATGGTGCTATTGTAGCTAGTAATATGGAGATTCAGATAGTGGGGGAAAAGGAAAGAGATAAAAAGTCATTAGAAATACCATTTACTATGACTATGAATACAATGGTAGGAAAAGTGGAGATTAAAGACTTTAAAGCAACCTTAGTTAAAGAAGAGGATAGCTATAAAATAAAGTGGAATGAAAGTTTAATATTCCCTCAAATGCAACCTGAGGATAAGGTAAGGGTTGAAGATTATTATGCTAAACGTGGAAGTATATTAGATAGAAATGGAAACTTTTTAGCACAAGATGATATAGTGAAGTCAGTAGGAATTCATCCAAGTAAATTTGAAAATGAAAAGGCTGCCAAAATAACAGCTATGGCAACTGCATTAGACATAAGTGAATCTTATATAGAAGAACAGCTGGCAGCTAATACTAACCCAGACCACTTTGTACCAATAGTATCTGTCCTTCAATCTGATTCTGAAAAATTAAATAAGCTTTCCACTATAGAAGGAGTTATAATTAACAATAAAAATTCTAGAGTTTACACCGGAGGAGAAGCTTTTGGAAATATAATCGGATATGTAGGAGCAATTACATCAGAAGAATTAGAAAGTTATAAAGACAAGGGTTATTTACAGACAAGCCTCCTTGGAAAAGCAGGTCTTGAGAAAGTTTATGAAGATATATTAAGGGGTCAAGACGGTGGAGAAATATATATTGAAAGAGGAGAAGAAAAAATATCTATAGCTAAAACAGAAGCTAAAAACGGACAGGACATAAAACTATCAATAGACCCAGAGCTTCAAAGTAAGATATACAGTGAAATGAAAGGTGAGAAGGGAGCATCAACTGCAGTAGATCCTAAAACAGGAGAAGTCTTAGCTATGGTAAGTTCACCTTCCTATGATCCAAACGTATTTGTAACTTATAAGACAAAAACTTTAAGTGCTAAATGGGAAAAGCTTGATGGTCAGCAGTTTGATAATAGATTTAATAATGTATATGCACCAGGCTCTACAATGAAACTTCTTACAGCTGCTATAGGATTGGATGAAGGTGTACTTAACCCAGAAGAAGGTATGGATATTAAAGGACTAGAGTGGCAAAATAACTCTTCATGGGGTGGATATAAGGTTACAAGAGTAAAGGATCCTGGTAAGCCCATAAACTTAAAAGATGCCACAAAATACTCAGATAATATATATTTTGCAAGAGTAGCATTAAATATAGGAGCAGATGCTTTTATAAACGGAGCTAAAAACTTTGGTATTGGAGAAGAGTTAACTTTCGAATATCCAATGGAAACTTCTCAAATTAGTAATGATGGTACTTTAAGTAAAGAAATACTTCTTGCTGACACAGGTTATGGTCAAGGTGAGGTACTTATGTCACCATTAGATATTGCATTATCATATAGTGCATTAGGAAATGATGGAAATATAATGCAACCAAGACTTAACATTGGAGAAAATGCAGAAGCAAAAGTATGGAAAAATGCCATAAAGTCAGAAAAGGTACCAGCTTTAGTAGATGCTTTCTCAGCTGTAATAAATGATGCAGATGGAACAGCTACCACTGCAAAAGTAAATGGATTTAATATAGCTGGTAAAACTGGAACCTCAGAAATAAAGAAAGATCAAAAGGATCAATCAGGCAAAGAAAATGGATGGTTTGTAGCTGTAAACACAGATGACTCTAAAATTGCTATATCTATGATAATAGAAGACGTAAAGGATAGAGGCGGCAGTGGAATACCAACAGCTATGGTTAAGAACGTTATGGAATACTATTTAAAAAAATAGATATTCTTTATAGTGAAAGAAGATGTATACAATGTTTAATATTGAAATTATCTCAGGATCAAAAGGATTATTAGAACATGTTGGTCCATTATGGGAGAAGCTTAATCATCATCATAAAGGCAATTCAATAAACTTTAAAGAAAAATATGAGAAATTCTCCTTTAAGGAAAGAAGAAATGGCTTTCTTGCTTATAAGAATGACAATATAAATATTGACTTAGTTAGAGACAAAGATAAAAATATATATGTTGGATATTGTGTTTCTACGGTGAATAGCGGTTCTGTAGGAGAGATTAGTTCTTTATATATAGAGCCTGAATACAGAAAGTATGGAATTGGTGATGAACTTATTAAAAGAGCTATTAAATGGTTGGATGATAATGAGGTTAGTAAAAAAATAATAGGAGTAGCTGCAGGAAATGAGGATGTACTTAAGTTTTATGAAAGACATGGATTTCGTAGTAGAACTATTATTTTGGAACAGTGTTAACAATAGGAGACAGTAATATGTCTCCTATTTTCTTATAGGATTATAACTTAATTATAATTAACAGACGAGGTGAAAACAAAGTGAAATTTAGTATAGGTGAGATGGCTAAACTACATAATATAAACATACAAACTTTAAGATACTATCATACTATTGGATTATTAGTTCCTATAGAGGTAGATTCTCAGTCAGGCTATCGATATTATGATGATACTTCTAGCCAGAGGTTATGGAAAATAAAAGCACTACAGTCCACAGGATTGTCTCTTAGTGAAATTAAGAAGCTTTTGAATGGAAATATATTTGAGACAGAAAAGTTGTTTAACAATTTAAAAAGTGTAATTGATGAAAATATAGAAAATTTAAAGAAAGTTTCTTATTATGTAGAAGAACAATTAAAGCATATAAATGATTTAAAAGAAGGAAATTATTTTATAGAGCCGAGAATTATGGTATTAGAAAGAAGAGAAGGATATCTAATAGATGTAAGTGAAGGAAATACTATAGATAATGTAGTGAAGGCTTTAGTCAGCTTTGATAGAAGTTACAATATTAGTGTAGAGGTTACGTTTAAACCTTCAAGATTAGTTACTATTAATGAAAAAGGAGAAGTTAATCTTAAAAGTTACTTAGCTCTTAGCAAAGGAGATAAATTAGAGAATTCCAACAATAAATATATATTAGAGGAAGGGTTATATGCAGTTATCGATCATATAGGAAGTCCAGATAGTTTAGAAGAAAGCTATGATAGACTATTAAATTATGTTAAGGAACAAGATATGTCAGTACAAGGAATTGGCATAGAGGAGTTAATTATTGGATCTAATATATCTAGTAACACTAAAGAGTGGGTAAGACAGATTCAGATATTATTAAAACAACAAAAGATATGAATGAAAAGTTTTCTACTCATTCATATCTTTTATTCTAATTATTATTTTTTAGTATTGGAAAATCCTCTCCCTCAATCCATGTAAACCCATAAGCCTTAAGAGCTTCTATAAAGTTATTGTTACCGATACAAGACCAATTTGCTTTATAATGAAGTCCAAAATATCTTTGGGCCATATTAATATAGCCTTGCTTTTCTATAGATGCAATAATATTATTACTATATTCTTCGCCACCTATATCAAAAGTCACTTCTTTCATTGATTCCATGTTAGCTGGACTAAGAGGGAATTTCTTAGAATTATACTTTTCATTTTGTAGTTTTACTAGAGTATCTATAGGTAGATCTTTATAGCTTTCCTCATGAACTATGGCTTCTATACCTAGTTTTGGAGCAGGAATTAAAGGTTGATTTGGATATCCAATACTTAAAAGGACTACAGGGAATACACCTTCCGGAATATTAAATATAGATTTTAATTCCATGAAACAACTTTCTACTGTACCTATATATACAGAACCTAAACCTATAGAATCAGCAGCAGTGCAAATATTTTGAGCACATATTATTGTATCTTGAAAAGCAATCCAAAAATGTCTATAGCTTTTGGTAGCTACAAAAGGAGCATCAGAGGCTTCACACCAACGTTGAATTCTCCTCCAGTCAATGCAGAATAGAAGATTAGCAGGAGCATCTTTAACTAGTGATTGCATATCGCATTCATCAACTAAACGTTCCTTAGTTTTATCATCAGTTATTTTTATTATTGAGTAGGGTTGAAGATTTCCTCCTGTAGCAGCATGTAATCCACAAGATATAACCTGGTTTAATAATTCATCAGGAATTTTCTTTTCTAGAAAGCTTCTGCAACTTGCACGGTCACATAATAATTTGATAGTTTCATTAAAATATTCTTTGTTCATAATATCATCTCCTAAAAATAGTATGGTATATTTCAAAGATTAAACCCTATAGTGACTATAGAGTCAATGAAGTTTATATAAATATAAGATAATTTTAATAACAATTTAAAATCCACATATATATAAATACCTTTTAGTTATTATGTAAATTACTAAAAGGTTGAAAAGAATATTATTAAAACATTAAATTATAATACCTATTTATATTTTTATCTAATTCATTAATAACAATGAACCTGGATTCTCTTAAGGTTTCTTTACCTTGAGTAAAAAGCAAAATTGTAGGTGCTATAAAAATCGAAAATTCTGCACACAAGGAAGGTGATTCATCAATATTAATTTTTATAGATTTAACCTTAGGGTAATTAGAAAGCATATTATCTACTTTACCAAGTAGATCATCACTTCCTCAAAAACATCTTCCAGTAAAAAAGCATAAAAGTAAGTCAGAAGTGTCAATTAATTTTAAAAGGTCTTCTTTAGAATCTAAGCTATTCATTACAGGAACCTCCTATTAAGTTTATATATTTATATTATCTAATAAGATATAACCTTATTCATTAAAAAAGTCAAATCAAAACTTTTATAAATATATCATTTAAATATCTTATTAATAAGTAGAAAGATACTGACTCCTAAACAAAGAAATATAATCATAATAATTATAGGTATGAGTTTAAAAAATTCCAGCATAAGTTTCTCCCCTTTAAAATCCTATATTTATATTTATACTTAATTTAGAAATGTAATGACAACAAATTCCATATATTAGGGATAATTATATATTCAAAATGTGATAAATGTCAATATGAATTATGTATATGAATTTCAGAGTAATTAAAGTTCATAGGAGTTAAAAACTATAAATCTACAGGATCTTAATAATACATAGTAAAAGAAATATAACTTTGAAGTTAATGTATAAATAAAGGGTTAATGAGAAATGTTTTACTTATAAAGTATATTTGAATATTTATATCTAAAATTAGAATACGTTTAAATACAAAAAGTCATAAATACTCTGATATAATGTATTGTAAATTATAAGTTAAAGAAGGTGATTTTAATGCCAAGGATAGGAATGAGAATTATAAAGTCAGCAGTAGCAGTCTTTATATGCTTTTTAATTTATTTAATAAGAGGAACGGGAATGCCCTTTTATTCAGCTATAGCCGCAATTTTATGTATGCAACAAGGGGTTGAAAGTACCAAAAAGGTTGGTTTAAATCGTACCATTGGAACCTTAATTGGAGGTGCCTTTGGGGTGATAGTACTATTATTAGAAAGAGAATTTATACCTGAAGCTATGCCACAGCTAAGATATCTATTAACCTCTGTAGCTATTATACCTTTAATATATACTACTATATTGCTTGAAAGACAAACGGCATCCTATATTAGTTGCGTAGTATTTTTAAGTGTAGCTATAAATCATGGCGAGGATATAGTTCCATATGCTTTTGCTATTAATAGAATTATAGATACTTTAATTGGAATTTTTGTAGCTTTAGGGGTTAATGCTATGAGGTTACCTAAAAAGAGAAATACTAAGATTTTGTTTGCAAGCACATTAACGAATACTTTAATGGATTCTAAAAATCAAATTAGTGCCTATACTAAGGTAAAGCTAAAGGAAATGATAGAAGAAGGAGCACTAGTAACATTAGTAACAGATAAAACTCCAGAAACAGTAGCACCTATAGTTAGTAGTATGGATATTAGGTTGCCAATAATCACAATGAATGGGGCCGCTATATATAATTTTAGTGAGAAGGGCTATGTTTACTATAAAGGAATAAATCATGAAATAGCTCAAAGAATTTTAAACATATGTGATGAATTATCTATAAACACCTTTATTCATACTATAATTAATGATGTGATGCATATTTATTATGGTGATTTTACTAATGAAGAAGAAAAAAGATTTTATAATTTAGAAAAAGTTCTTCCATTAAAAAATTATATATATAGTAAATTACCACAAGGAATAGATGTAATTTGCTTTATGGTTATTAATAAAATAGATAAAATAGAAATACTATATAATAGGCTTAAAGGCTGTAGCGACGCTGAGAACATAAAGGTTATCTATGAAAAATATAATGAAGATTACTTTATTTTAAAAGTGTATAGTTGTAAAACATCTAGAGGAAGTGCCTTGGTTAAATTAAGAGAGATGATTGAAAGTGAGAAGGTAGTTGTATTTGCTGGTGTAGAAGAGGATAGTTCTATGCTTGAAGTAGCAGATGAAGGGTATGTAGTAGAAAATGCACCTAATAAAGTTAAAGAAAATGCAACACAAATCATAGGAGATAGTGAAAGTGATTCTGTAGTAAAAACTATTAAAAAAATATTTTATTCAAAAGTAATTACCAAGTAAAATAATATATTAAATTTAAAACTTCATTATTTTTATTTATCTATATAAGCAAAACACAGTAAATTACTAAAAGATTAGAAATTTTACTGTGTTTTGCTTTTAATATAGGGGACTTTGACTTTACATTCTATAGTTACAATTAAATTGGTTAATTATATATTTTAAGTTAAGTTATTTAGTGTAAAAATTCTTGAATAATCATCTAATTATTACTACGAATTTTAATCAAATTAAATATAAGAAGTAGTATTACACAGATACCTAAAAATGCAGTTGTAATAGGGTCAGATTTCTTTATTAATCTAGGTACTGAAAATAAGAAAATCATTATAGCTATAATTGAAGCTATTAAATCTATTTTTAAATCTTTCCTTATAGATTTCATCAAAAGCACCTCTCAATAAAAGATTTAAGTATAAGTTTAGTATGAAATTAATATAGAGGGGTTTTATATATTAATGAAAGGGAATTTATATTATCATTTCTATTAATAATTTACTGGTGTTGTAATTAAACCACCTCTATATAAGTGTGTTATCCATATATGATTATAACTGAAAAGAATCTTATAGTGTGATTTTTGGAACGAAAGGTCAAATATCGAACATGTAAGTTAAACGCTAATGTAAAATTAAGTTTTAAAGTGAAAAATAAGTTTTTATGTGAAAAATAAGTAATTTCAGGTATGGAATAAGTAATTTCATGAAAATTCAAAATAAAACATGTGAAAATGGTGTATAATTTTGTTAAAACTTGAATCTAAGAAGGGGTTTTATGATTAGTATTATAGTAAAAAAGATTATGAATTTTATAGCCACAGAATCTAATATAGAAGATATATATTATCTTGATAGAATTAGATATGGGGTAGAGGTTTTTATAAGTGAAGGGATTAAATTAATCATAATACTTTTGATATCTCTTATACTTAATAGATTACCTGAATTTCTCATTATTACAGTATTAATTTTAGGGGTTAGAACTAAACTTGGAGGTGGGCATTGCAAAAGCTTTGCAAGATGCTTTATAAAAACTATAGGAATATATTTAATTATGTATTTTTTATCTTCTATAATAATAATAATACCAAGATTCATAAGAATTTTAATATTAGTATCTGTTATAGCTACAATTTTTACAGCTAAATATAGAACTAAGATTAAAGAGATAGAGGCTCCCGATGTAATTTTAAAGTTAAAATTAAGGACGAGCTTCATATATTTATTCACATATACTTTAGTAAGAGTAATAAATAATTCAGTATACATAAATCTTGTATTATTATTTGGAGCATATATGATTTATGAATATTATATGAATAACAGGGGGAAAACTATAATGAAAAATTTAACAAAAAAATTCGATTTAAGAAAGCTTATGAGTGGTATATTAACTACTGCTAGTATAGGAGTAGGAGATGTAGCATTAAAGGCGTCTTCTGTATTCTTTTGGGGAGAAGTTGAATTACCATTAGAAATAAGAGAAAAAAGCAAATAATAATTATGTAAAATGTGCTATAATTGTTAGGGGTGATGAAGATGCAATTATTGTTAATAGAAGATGATATTATTCAAAGTGATAATTTGTCTAATCTAATTAAAGAAAGCTATAATAATGTGGAGCTCCTAAATGCACATTCTGTTAATGAATCATTAAAAATCATTAGTGAAAAAAGTATTGACTTATTCTTTATTGATATCAATCTACCAGATGGTTCCGGAATAGATTTAGCTGAAAACATTAGATCCATGGAAGGTTATGAATTAAGAGGAATAGTATTTATAACAAGTCAAGGCTTTCAGATGGTAGATGCATTTAAAAACATACACTGTTATGATTTTTTAATAAAGCCTTATAGTAAGGAAGATATTATAAGAATCATAGATGTGTTTACGAAAGAAAATGTTAAGAAGAATGACAATCGAAAGTATAGCATTATATCCATAGAAAATAAGATAACATATAAACTATATCATGACGATATAGTTTTTGTTGAGTATATACCGAGGAAGTGCAAAATTGTGACAGCTAAGAATGGAGTAATTTACGCGAAATTATCCCTAGCAAAACTTTTAAGTATGATAGAATCAAATAGTATAGTGCAATGTCATAAATCCTTTATTGTAAATACTAAATACATAAAAAAAATAGACAAGCTATACACTAAACTATGGAAAATATATTTTATTAACATTATTGAAGTTATTGACTTATCCATAAGTTATAGTGATAAAGTGTTTGAAATTTTAGGGTATGAAAATGAGTATAAATAATTTTTTAGAATTGTTTACGTTAGGTATGATTTGCAATATTTTATTTGATAAAATTAATGTTAAAAATATTTTAGTTTCTATTGTGTTAGCATATGTTTTTGGTATTATTATAGAAATACCAGTGGTTATTACTATAGGAGCTTTAACTATAATGTATGCACTTATAAATAAATTTTTATATAATGATACTTTTTACAAAGCTCTAATAAAGATAACTATATCTTTATTAGTTTTAATGATAGCAGAAAGTATTGTTGGAATTATAGTAGGTATATTAAATATTAATCCAGACAGTATGAATTTAACCATAGTATTATTAGGTGTATTTAATATTACATTAATTTTTGTATATTATTTTACTAAATATATAAAGGTGAATGTTTCAACTATACCTAAGCTTAATACTAAAATTATAATAGTAGGGATAGTAAATTTATTTCTGATATTAACTATATTAATGTTTATAAATGATAGTCATTTCATAGGTAATGGATTAAGAATTGGATTATTTTCAGCCTTATTAGTATTTATTATAATAACTATGGTTTTATGTAAGGATATATATAAAATAATGAAGGAAAATGAGATATTAGAAATTCAAAATAAATATAATTTAATTTTAAATGAGTATATTGAGAAGTTAAGAGCTAGTGAACATGAATATAAAAATCATTTAAATGTAATATACTCTACCCTTCAAGTAGGAGATTATAGTGAAGTTAATAAAGTCATAAAGAAGTATATAGAAGATATAACTTATAAGGATACTTTAACAAAACTAATGACTATAGATAATATAATTTTAAGAGCACTTATTTATAGTAAAATTTGTGAGGCAGAAAAAGCAGATGTAAATATAAGATACAATATTAATAATAGCTTGAATGATATAAAGATTAGTCAATCTGATATGGTAATTATACTGACTAATTTATTAAATAATGCTATAGAATCAGCTAAGGAGAGTTCAAGTAAATCAGTCGAGATTTATATAGATGAAGATTATTCAACTAATGGTAAGTATATTATTACTATAAAAAACACTGTGAAAGATATGAACGAGATAAATATATCTTCAATGTTTAAAGAAGGATATTCAACGAAGAGCTCAGGTAGAGGATATGGACTACATAATGTGCAAAAAATAGTGAGTAGTAATAAAGGTAATATTTTAATAGATACAGACAATGATATGCTTTCTGTTGAAATACATATTTAAATATTTATGAAAAATAGATATCAATAAATTTTGATATCTATTTTTTTATAAGCTATTAAATTTGTGTGATATAATATTGAAAATATATATAAATATTAAATTAGTCATTAAAATAAATTTCAAATTTAAACTTAGTTATGGGGGAGGCATAGTCATGGAACTATGGGATGTTTATGATAAATATAGGTATAAAGTTGGAAGAATACATGAAAGAGGTAATCCTATGAAAGAAGGGGACTATCATATGGTAGTTCATGTTTGGATTGTTAATGACAAAGGAGAGATACTAATTCAAAGAAGGCAGCCTTTTAAAGCTGGATGGCCTAATATGTGGGATTCTGCTGCGGCTGGCTCTGCAATAAAAGGAGACGATAGCATATCTGCCGCTACAAGAGAGACTAAGGAAGAATTAGGAATTGATTTAGATGTAGATAGAGCAGAACACTTATTTACAGTTAAGTTTTCTTGTGGATTTGATGATGTTTGGTTTGTTAGACAAAATGTTAATATAAGTGATTTAAAGCTTCAACATGAAGAGGTAGCAGAAGCTAAGTGGGCTACTTTTAAAGAGATAGAAGAAATGGTAAGAAAGGGAGAGTTTATAGACTATAAATATTTAGACAAGTTATTTCAATTAGTAGATTCAAATATTTCCCTTAAGAAGGCTACTAAAGATGATGCTGAAGAGTTATTAGCTATGCAAAAAAAGGTATTTATGCCTCTATATAAAAAATATGAAGATCATGATATAAGTCCAGTGATGCAAACTTTAGATAAGTTCCTAAAAAGATTTAACATAGGAGATTTCTATAAGATTTTTTACAAAGGAAGTTTAGTTGGGAGTGTATTTGTATATGAGAAAAAGCCTGGATTAATGAGATTTCATACTATATACATCCTTGAAGATTATCAGAATCTAGGAATTGCTCAGGTAGTTATGGAAAGACTTGAACTTATGTATCCACAGGCAGAAGAATGGGAACTAGACACCATAAAAGCTGAGAGTAGAAATTGTCATCTCTATGAAAAGATAGG
>Ga0213828_1001840_pt1 | contig 16459 bp, 14 predicted proteins | sample MC6MC0897MG_FD_180664 | JGI IMG/M metagenome (GOLD analysis project Ga0213828, IMG submission 180664) | Enriched soil aggregate microbial communities from Iowa State University, Ames, United States - MC6-MC0897-MG | ecosystem: Environmental > Terrestrial > Soil > Unclassified | place: USA: Iowa... | reverse complement strand
CGTTTGGGGATGACGTAGTCGAAGTCCAGGCCCGACCGGAAAAACAGGAACACCACGGCCAACGCGATGACCGCCATCCAGACCGCGTTCCGGGAAGCTGCGCGCATCATCGGTGCTTCCAGAGAATTAGCGCCAGGAACAGGACGCCGCCCACGCCCCCCGCCGTCAGGCCAATGGGCACCTCGAACGGATAGATCAGCACGCGCCCCAGGATGTCGCAGACCAGCAGCAGCGACGCGCCGCCCAAGGCGACGACGGGCAGCGTGCGGCCCAGGTTGTCGCCGTAGTGGAGCGCGACCATATTGGGCACCACCAAACCCACGAACGGAATCGCGCCCACCGTGATGACCGTGGCCGACACCGTGACCGCCACCAGCATCAGGCCCAGCGCGACGGTGGCCGGATAATTCAGCCCCAGGCTTGCGGCCATGTCCTCGCCCATGCCGGCCACCGTGAAGCGGTGCGCATACAGGTACGTCAGCACGACGATCGGCAGGATGAGATAGATGATCTCGTAATTGCCCTGCACGATCTTGGAGAAGTCGCCCAGCAGCCAGCCCTGCATGCTTTGCAGGATGTTGTTGCGATAGGCATGGAATTCGGCCAGCGCGCTCAGCACGCCGCCGAACATCAGCCCCATCACGGGCACCAGCACCGTGTTCTTGAACCGGATGCGGCGCACGATCATGACGAAGGCCAGGCTGGCTGCAAAGCAGAATGCCAGCGCAAACGCCATCCGCCCGCCCGGCCCCATCGACGGCGCCACCGTCAGCGCAACCAGGATGCCCAGCTTGGCGGCGTCCAGCCCGCCGCAGGTGGCGGGTTCGACGAACTTGTTGCGCACGATGTGCTGCAGGATCACACCGCACACCGACAGGCCGACGCCCGTCAGCACCAGCGCGGCCAGCCGAGGCAGGCGGCTGGCGGTCAGCGTCAGCCACGCGTCGCCGGATAACGTATACAGCTGCGTCCAGGCCAACTGCCGCGCCCCGACCAGGAGGGACGCGCCGCACAGCACGACGAACAGCACCGACAGCCCGGCACGCATCAGACGCGGTCTCCGGCGATGCGCCAACCCTTGGCGGCCTCGCGCTGCGTCAGGAATTGCGCGTACCGTCCGCCGCTCGCGCGCAGCGCCGCCGGCGCGCCCGCTTCGACGATCCGGCCGTCCTCCACCACAGCGATCTCATCGGCCATCGCCACCGTCGACAACTGATGCGCAATGACCACCAGCGTCCGCTTGCCGCGCAGGCGCGCCAGCGTGCTGGCGATGACGGCCTGATTGCCCGCGTCCAGCGCCGCAGTGGCCTCGTCCACCAGCAGGATGGGCGCGTTGCTGATCAGCGCGCGGGCGATGGCGATGCGCTGGCGCTCGCCGCCCGACAGCCGCGCGCCGCCCTCGCCCACCGGCGTGTCCATGCCTTGCGGCAGGCGGGCGGCAATCTCGTCCACGCCCGCTTCCCGCGCGGCGTGCAGGACATCGGCATCATCACTGTCCGGCCGGCCAGCGCGGATGTTGTCGGCAATGGTGCCGGTAAAGAGATAGGTGTCCTGGAATATCTGGCTGATGTGGCCGGCCAGTTGCGTGCTGGCGATCTGCCGCACGTCGACGCCGCCGATGAGCACGCTGCCTTGCGTCACGTCGAAGAATCGCGCGATCAGCCGCACCAGCGTGGTCTTGCCGGATCCCGATGCGCCGATCAGGGCGACCATGCTGCCCGGCGCGATGCGCAGGTTCAGGCCGTGCAGCACGTCGGGCGTGTCCTGCGCGTAGCGAAAGCGCACGTCGCGCAATTCGATGGACGCGTCGCGCGGCGTCTGCGGTGCGGCGGGCTCCGGCAAGGGCGCCGCCGCAAAAAGCGCGTCGATCTCATCAAGCTGGGCGCGCGCGCCGCGCAGCACCTCGCCGTAGCCGGCAACCTCGAGCAAGCCGTCGATGTAGCGCACCGCCAGCAGCATCGCGACAACGGCGGCCACCAATTCCCCGGTAGCGGCGCCGGCGGCGAGCAATCCGTTGAGCCACAGAGCCGCCGCGATCAGCAGGGCGGCAAAGACGGCCTGGACCGCCCAGACGTTGAGGACGGCCGCGGCCGCCGACCGCCAGATCAGGCGCGTGCCCGATCGGCGCTGCGCGTCGAGGGATTGCTCGATGTGCCGCATGCCGCCGCCTTCCGCGCTGAAGGCGCGCAGCACCGACTGCGCCTGCGCAAACTCCACCACGCGCTGGCTGGTTTCGGCAAAGCGCCGATGAAACTCGGCGTCGGCGCGCCCCGCCAACCGCGCGGTCAGCGCCAGCACGCCCGCCAGCAGCGGCAGCGCCGCCAGTGCGATCAGCCCCAGCAGCCAATGCTGCGCAAACAGCGCCGCCACCAGCACGAGGGGCGCCGCCACACCTGCGACGAGCGGCGTGAAGACGTGCGCGGGCAACTGGGCCACGGTCATCATGCCCTGCGTGACGACATGGCTGAGACGCGCGGTGTTCTGCGGCGTGAACCAGCCGACAGGCAGGCGCGCCACATGGTCGCCCAGCCGATGGCGGCCAGCCTGCAGGATGGCGACGCCCACACGCACGCCGGCCCGTTCGACCGGCAGGCGTAGCGCCCCGCAGCACACCACCCCGGCGAGCAGCGCAGCCAGCCACGCAGCGGCCAGCCGCGTGTCGCCGGCCAGCAGATGCGTAAGCAGCGGCGCCGTGGCTGCCATGGTCAGCCCGCAGGCCAGCCCATAGGCGGCGGCCAGCCACCCGTAGCGGCGCAGGAAGGCAACGTCGTTGCCAAGCAGGCGCACAAGGGTCGTCAGCATGCCGGCTCCTCTTGCGCCGTCGCCATCGCATGACCGTCCTGCGCCCACAGCCGCGCATAGCAGCCGCCTTGCGCCAGCAGCGCGTCGTGCCGCCCCTGTTCGGTGATGGCCCCGTCTTCCAGGACCAGGATGTGATCGGCATGCACCACCGTGTCCAGCCGGTGCGCGATCACCAGCAGCGTGCGACCACGGGCAAAGCGCGACAGCGCCTCCTGGACGGCCGCTTCGTTGCCGGCATCGGCTGCGGCCGTGGCCTCGTCCAGCACCAGCACGGGCGGATCCAGCAGGACGGCGCGCGCGATGCTCACGCGTTGGCGTTCCCCGCCCGAGAGCTGCGCGTCTTCGCCGATCACGGCGTCGTAGCCGCGCGGCAAGGACAGGATGCGCTCGTGAATGTTGGCGGCCCGCGCGGCAGCTTCGATCTCTTGCTGGGTGGCGCCCGGCCGGCCCAGCGCAATGTTGTCGCGCACGCTGGCGTGGATCAGCCGCACCTCCTGCAGCACGAAGCCGATGCGCCGGTAGATCTGCGCGCTCTCGATCTGGCGCAGGTCCGCGCCGCCGAGTGTGATGCGCCCTTGCGCCGGGTCGAAGAAGCGCACCAGCAGGCGGGCGAGCGTGGATTTGCCGGCGCCGGACGGGCCGACAATGGCGGTCACCGTGCCGGGCGCCAGCGTGAACGTGATGCCGGACACGGCCTCGTGACCATCGCCGTAGCGGTAGCTGACATCCTCGAACCGCACTTCATGCCCTTTAGGAATCTGGCCGTGGCCGGCCACCGGCGCCTTCAGCACGGGCGTATTCATCAGCGCCAGCACCCGTTGCGCCGCGCCCGTGGCGCTGCCCAGATCGTGCAACAGCGTGTGCAGCAACAGCATCGGCGCGCAGATACCCGGCGCCACCAATGCGAAAGGCAGCACGTCCACCGGCGCCATCCAATCCAGCGCCACGAACAGCGCGCCCGCGCCCAGCACCACGCCCAGAACAGTGACCGGCGCGATCAGCGCGTGGGCCCGCGCCATCGCGGCGACCAATGGCCGGGTGAAGTCGGCAAAAGCCGCGGCAAAGCCGTCCACCGCGTCCCGGTAGCCGCGATGCGCCTTGCCGGCATCGCCAAACGCCTTGACCACGGGTATGCCATTGACGAATTCGACGGTCGCGCCGTTGAGGCGGCCAAGGCGTTCCATGAACACCGGCATGTTCGCGCTGCCGGCCTTCATGGCCCGGCGCAGAAAGAGGAAGAAGCCCGGGAACGGCAGCAGCGCCGCGATGGCAAGGCGCCAGTCCTGCGCAAACAGGTAGACCGCCGACGCCGCGATGGCGCCGCCGGCGCGTCCCACCGCCGTGAAGAAATGCGCGGTGAGGCTGTGCAGCGTCGCCATGTCGTCCTGCAATGCCTGTTTGACCTCGCCGGAGGCCTGGTCCGTGAACCAGCCCAGCGGCACTTGCGCCAACCGCCTCGCGCCGGCCAAGCGCAGATGATGCGTGATCCGGTTGTCGGCAAGGTGGGCGGTCAGTTCGGCAGCCGACACCAGCGCCATGCCCGTGAACAGGCACGCGACGGCAGCGGCGACAGTCCACCAAAGCTCGGGAGCCGTTGGTTCGGGACCTTCCAGGATGAGGCGAGCAATGTGTGCGATGGCGGCGAGCGGCGCCAGCGTGAGCATGGTGCCAACTGCGGCAAGCGCGGCTGCGGCAATGAGTTGCCCGCGAATCGGGGTCAACACCAGGCTGAGCGGGCCGGGGTGTTTAGCGTGGGCCGGCGCGGCTCCGGAAGTGCTCATGAACGAAGTACCAGGACGAAGTTGATAATTATTTGCATCACTATAAACTAAATATTGAAATAGTTGCATAGTAATAAACTAAATAATTGCGGGACGGGTTAAAGTGCGGGATCGCCGACGCCAACAACAGGGATCAGACATGCAGCCGCCAGAGCGCCGCCCCGCGCGGGGACGCCCTCCCACCATCACCCGCGAGCGGATCGCCGATGCCGGCATCGCCGTGGGCCTGCCCAACATCACGTTCGTCGGCGTCGCAGCAGCGCTGGGCGTCAGCCACATGGCGCTGTACAAGCACGTGCCCAGCCTGGAAGAGCTCAAGCGCCTGGTCGCCGAGGAGATCTTCAAGCGGTGGCAGATTCCGCAGGCCTGTAGCCACGATCGCGGCGATCTCAAGGACTACCTGACGGTGTTCGCGACATCCGTGCGCGAGTTCGTCAAGGCGCATCCGGGCGTGACGCCCTACGTCATCCGGCGGCTGGCCGCGACGCCGTCCATGCTGGCGAAGATCGACGGGCATCAGCGCCACATCGCCGACGCCTATGGCATCTCAAAGGAACAATCGCGCATCCTGCTGGCGACCGTGGCGTTTCACGGCCTTGCGGTGGCGGACACGGTGTATTCGGTTGCCGGGCTGGAGCCGGTCGTCGACGCCGCGCGCACGGCGGAAGAATCCGAGATGGAAGTGGAACTGGATCAGGGCATGCAGGCGCTGATCATCGGTTTGATGGCGATGCTGGAGGACGCTTAGCTGGTTTCGCGCTGGACCAGTTCGAAACCCAGATCCACGTGCCGCTCGGGCACGGGTTCGCCCGCCAGATGCTGCATGAGCAATCGCGCGGCGGATAACCCGATCTGATAGCGCGGCGTGGCGATGGTGGACAGCGGCGGCGTGGTCCAGGCCGTGCCCGCCAGGTCATGAAACCCGACGATCGCCATTTGCGCCGGCACCTGCAACCCGTCGCGCCCGCATTGGAACACCGCGCCCTGCGCCAGGTCGTCGTTGCAGAAGAACACGGCGTCGCAATCCGGGTGGCGCGCGTGCAGGTCCTGCATCAACGCGGCCCCCAGGCTGATCGACGATTTCTCCGGCGTCATGATTTCCAGCGCCACGTCATACAAGCCTGCATCGCGTAGCGCCTGCCGGCACCCCTCGCAACGGCGCAGCGACCGCGGATCCAACTGCGCGCCGATGATGCCGATGCGGCGGTAGCCGCGTTCCACCAGATGACGGCCGGCCGCGTAGCCCGAGTCGAATTGCGAGAACCCGACGCTCATGTCGTCGTTGCCTTCCAGCGTTTCGATCGTGTGCACCGTGGGAATCGCCTGCGCGCGCAGCAGTTCCCAGACGCCCGGATTGTGGTCGATGCCGGTCAGCACCAATCCGTCGGGCGAATGCTGCAGATACTTGCGCAGCAGCGCTTCTTCCTCGTCTGGTGAGTAACCCGTGACGCCGATCAGCATGTGATAGCCCTGCTGGTCCAGCACGTCCTTGATGCCCGTGATGATGTCCACGAAGACCACGTTGCTCAGCGACGGAATCAGCACCACGATGGTCTGCGACCGCGCCGACGCAAGCGCGCTGGCGGCGTGGTTGGGCACATAGCCAAGTTCCTGGCACACCCGCGCGATGTGCTGGCGCAGGTCTTCCCCCACCTTGTCCGGCGTGCGCAGCGCCCGCGAGACCGTGATGGCGCTGACGCCGACGCGCCGCGCGACGTCCTGCATGGTGACGCGGCCGGCGCGCGAGCTTCGGGGTTTGCGGATGGACATGGACCCTCGCGGTGAATGCAAGCGCGTAGTCTGACGGAAAAAAAGAGGCTTGCCAAAGCAAAAATGTTAGCGCTAACATGATTTGCATCAAACGATTAAAAAAGCTCCGGAAGAACGGAGAGGAGACAACCATGCAAGCTTCCCCACTGGGGCGGCCGGGGCCATCGCGCCCGGGCCGGTCGCCGCTGGCCCGTGCCGCGGACTGGTGTTTTGTGCTGCAGACCTGGCTGATGGTGGCCTGTCTGATCGTGATGGTCGTGCTGCTGTTCGGCAACGTGGCGCTGCGCTATCTCTTCAACTCCGGCATCAACGTGTCCGATGAGGTCTCGCGCCTGGCCTTTGTCTGGATGATCTTCCTGGGCGCGGTGATCGCGCTGCGCGAACACCAGCACATCGGGGTCACCATGATGGTGGAACGCTTTGGCCCGGGCGCGCGCCGCGTGTCGCACATTGCCTGCCAGCTGATGATCCTTTGGGTGCTGTGGCTGATGACCGAAGGCGGCTGGGTCCAGACGGTGATCGGCATGGACACCGTGCTGCCGGTCACCGGCATGCCGCTGGCCGTCTTTAACGCGGCCGGCCTGTATGCCGCAGTGGCGATGGGCATTCTGACCCTCATCGACCTGGTCCGCGTGATTGCGGGCGGCCCGCTGCCGGCGGAGTCCAGTCCGGAAGACCCGGCGGTCTGAACCCGCCCCTCCCCGCCCCCAATCACCTGCCCGGATATCCGCAATGATCCTGACCGTCTTCCTAGTCGTGCTGCTGGGGCTGATCGCCCTGGGCATGCCGATCGCCTTCGCGCTCATCATCAGCGCGATCGTCATGATGTTCCAGCTGGACTTCTACGACACCCAGCTCCTCGCCCAGAACATGCTGTCCGGCGCCAACAGCTTCACGCTGATGGCGGTGCCGCTTTTCATGCTGGCCGGCGAACTGATGAACGCCGGCGGCATCTCGCGGCGCATCGTGCATCTGGCCAACACGTTCGTGGGCCACATCCAGGGCGGCCTGGGATATGTGGCCATTTTCGCCAGCGTGCTGCTGGCGTCGCTGTCGGGCTCGGCCGTGGCAGACGCCGCGGCGCTGGGATCACTGCTCATCCCGATGCTGCGCGAAAAGGGTTATGAGGCCGGCCAGGCGTCGGGCCTGATCGCCGCCGGCGGCATCATCGCGCCCATCATTCCGCCGTCGATCTCGTTCATCATCTTCGGGGTCGCCACCAACGTGTCGATCACCAAGCTGTTCTTCGCCGGCATCGCACCGGGCCTCATGATGGGGCTGACGCTGGTGGCGGTGTGGGCCTGGGTGGCGCGCAAGCACGGCAGCATCAAGCCCGCGCCGCGTGAGCCCTGGCGCAACCGCCTGAAGGCGCTGCGCGGCTCACTATGGGCGCTGTTCCTGCCGGTCATCATCATCGGAGGCCTGCGGGGCGGCATCTTCACCCCCACGGAAGCGGCCGTCGTCGCCGCCGTGTATGCGTTGTTGGTCAGCCTCTTCGTCTACCGCGAAATCGGCTGGCGCGACCTGGGACCGCTCTTCATCAACGCGGCGCGCACCACCGCCGTCGTCATGTTTCTGGTGGCAGCCGCCATGGTCTCGTCCTACATGATCACACTGGCGGACCTGCCGCAGGACCTGATCGCATTGCTTGAGCCGGTCATGGATCAGCCCAAGATGCTGATGTTCGCGCTGCTGATCCTGCTGACGCTGGTGGGCACGGTGATGGATCTGACACCGACCATCCTGATCCTCGGCCCCGTACTCATGCCCGTCGTCATCAAGGCCGGGATCGACCCCGTCTACTTCGGCGTCATGTTCGTCATGGTCGGCAGCGTCGGCCTGCTGACGCCCCCGGTGGGCACGGTGCTCAACGTGGTTTGCGGCGTGGCCCGCATCAATATGGAAACCATCTGCAGAGGGGTGTGGCGCTACGTCGTGGCCTACACGCTGCTGCTGGTCCTGCTGGTGATCTTCCCCGAACTGATCACCGTACCCGCACGCTGGATGCACTAGCGGCACTTGAAACCCCCCGAGGAGAAACACCATGATCAAGCAATTCAAGACCCGCATTCTTGTCCTGGCGACGGTGCTGTCCTGCACCGTCGCCGGGGTGGCCGCGGCCGCGGACGTCAAGCCGCGCCTCATCCGCTTCGGCTACGGGCTGAACGAGGAAAGCGTGCAGGGCCGCGCGGCCCGCCATCTGGCGCAGGAACTGGAAAAGGTCAGCGGCGGCAAGCTGAAGATGCGGACCTTCGGCTCGGCCAACCTGGGCTCGGACGAGCAGATGCAGAGCGCGCTGGTGGGCGGCGCGCAGGAAATGATGGTGGGATCCACCGCGCCGCTGGCGGGTATGGTCAAGGAATTCGGCGTGTTCGACCTGCCTTTCCTGTTCAACAGCGAAAAAGAGGCCGACGCGGTGCTGGACGGCCCGCTCGGGCAGGATCTGCTGAAAAAACTGGAAGCCAAAGGTCTGGTCGGCCTGGTCTATTGGGAAAACGGCTTTCGCAACATGACCAATTCCAAGCGGCCGATCACGCGCGCCGAGGACCTGCAGGGCATCAAGCTGCGCGTCATGCAGAACCAGATCGCGCTGGGTGTGTTCAACACGCTGGGCGCCAACGCGGTGCCGATGCCGTTCTCGGAACTGTTCACCGCGCTGGAAACGCGCACGGTAGACGGCCAGGAAAATCCCATCACCACGATCCAGAGCAGCAAGTTCTACGAGGTGCAGCCCTACCTGACCATCACGCGCCACGTCTACACGCCGTGGGTGGTGCTGGCGTCCAAGAAGTGGTGGGACACGCTGTCGCCCGACGAGCAGAAGCTGATCCGCCAGGCCGCCGCGTCGTCGCGCGACTTCGAAAGGCAGGACAGCCGCGCCGATTCCACCAAGGCCATGGGCACGCTTGAAAAGAACGGCATGAAGATCAACACCGTCACGCCGGAAGAAGTGGCCCGCATGCGCCAGAAGGTGCAGCCCGTGGTCGACAAGTACACGCAAGAGCTCGGCCCGGAACTGGTCAAGCAGCTGAACGACGAAATCCAGAAGGCGCGCAACTAGCGCCAATGGTGGCCCGGATCCGCTTTTGGTCCGGGCCAGTAAGCAACCGAAGCGAGACAGCCATGTCCCAGACACCCCGCCGACTGCGCAGCCAGAAATGGTTCGACGATCCTTCGCACGCCGACATGACGGCGATCTACGTCGAGCGCTATCTCAACTACGGCCTGACGCGCCAGGAACTGCAGTCGGGGCGGCCGATCATCGGCATCGCGCAGACAGGCAGCGACCTGGCGCCCTGCAATCGCCACCATCTGGCGCTGGCCGAACGCATCAAGGCGGGCATCCGGGACGCCGGCGGCATCCCCATGGAATTCCCGGTGCATCCGCTGGCCGAACAGGGCCGGCGGCCTACCGCGGCGTTGGACCGCAATCTGGCGTATCTGGGTTTGGTTGAGATTCTGCACGGCTATCCGCTGGACGGCGTGGTGCTGACCACCGGATGCGACAAGACCACCCCCGCGTGCCTGATGGCCGCGGCCACCGTGGACATTCCGGCCATCGTGCTGTCCGGCGGACCCATGCTGGATGGCTGGCATGAGGGGCAGCGCGTGGGGTCGGGCACCGTCATCTGGCACGCGCGCAACCTGATGGCCGCAGGCAAGCTGGACTACGAAGGCTTCATGACGCTGGCCACGGCATCGTCGCCGTCGATCGGCCACTGCAACACCATGGGCACCGCCCTGTCCATGAATTCGCTCGCCGAAGCGCTGGGCATGTCGCTGCCCACCTGTGCCAGCATTCCCGCGCCGTATCGCGAACGCGGCCAGATGGCCTATGCCACCGGCATGCGCATCTGCGACATGGTGCGCGAGGACCTGCGGCCTTCGCACATCATGACGCGGCAGGCGTTCGAAAACGCCATCGTCGTTGCTTCGGCACTGGGCGCGTCCAGCAACTGCCCGCCGCATCTGATCGCGATTGCGCGCCACATGGGCGTCGACCTGAGCCTGGACGATTGGCAGCGGCTGGGCGAAGACGTGCCGCTGCTGGTCAACTGCGTGCCGGCCGGCGAGCACCTGGGCGAAGGCTTTCACCGCGCGGGCGGCGTGCCGGCCGTGCTGCACGAGCTGCTGGCCGCAGGCCGTCTGCATCCTGACTGCGGAACCGTGTCGGGCAAGACCATCGGCGACATTGCCGCAGCGTCCAAGACCCATAACACCGACGTCATCCGAAGCTGCGACACGCCGCTCAAGCACCGCGCCGGCTTCATCGTGCTGTCCGGCAACTTCTTTGACAGCGCCATCATCAAGATGTCGGTCGTGGGCGAGGCATTTCGCCGCGCGTACCTGTCGGAGCCCGGTTCGGAAAACGCCTTCGACGCCCGCGCCATCGTGTTCGAAGGCCCCGAGGACTATCACGCCCGCATCGAAGACCCGGCCCTGAACATCGACGAACATTGCATTCTGGTGATCCGCGGCGCGGGCACCGTGGGATACCCCGGCAGCGCGGAAGTCGTGAACATGGCGCCGCCGTCGCATCTGATCAAGCGCGGCATCGACTCGCTGCCCTGCATGGGCGACGGCCGCCAGAGCGGCACGTCGGCCAGTCCGTCCATCCTGAACATGTCGCCGGAAGCTGCGGTGGGCGGCGGGTTGGCGCTTCTGCGCACCGGCGACCGGATCCGCGTGGACCTGAACCAACGGTCGGTCATCTTGCAGGTGGATGAATCAGAACTGGAACGGCGCCGCCAGGAACCGGCATACGAAGCGCCGCCGTCGCAGACGCCCTGGCAGGAGCTCTACCGGCAGACCGTGGGACAACTGTCCACGGGCGGGTGCCTGGAGGCGGCGACGCTGTATTTGAAGGTGGTGGAGACGCGCGGGGATCCGCGGCATTCGCATTGAGGTATGCGGGCGGTGCGGGTTATTTGCGCGACGGCGTGTCGGCCTGATCTGTGGCTGGTTCTTTGGTTGCGTCAGATGCCAGTCCGGTAGTCGGGTCGTTGAGCGGTTCGGCTGCCGGGTCAGGGGCCTGGCCCTCGGCACGCGGGCCGGGCCGGCTGAGCACATAAGCCGCGCTGGCCAGAAAGAAGATACCCACGCCGATGGCCAGCAACGGCGAAGGATTCGCGCTCCAGTAGAACAGCACATAGCCCGCTGCCATGCCCAGGCTGGCGTACGTTTTGCCCTTGCGCGATACCGCGCCCTGTTCACGCCAGGCGCGCAGCGATGGACCGTATGTCGGACTGTCCAGCAGCCATTTCTCGAGCCGGGGCGACGAGCGCGAAAAGCAGCCCACGGCCAGGATCAGGAAGATCGTCGTCGGCATCACCGGCAGAAAGGCGCCGATGACGCCCAGCGCCAGCATCAGGCAGCCCAGGCATAACCAAAGTGCTCTCATCATGATGGTGTGCAGGATATCGCAAATGGGCGGGCGGAGAACCGGCTGCTTCGCGCCGCGTCCATTGCCTGCTCCGCCCGGATCGTCTGCCCTGCCCGCAACGTCTGCCCTGCCCGCATCATCTTCGACGCCCCCGGCATCGACCGGCTCAGGATGCGGCGGGCTCAGGCATGCGGGCGCGCAGCATCCTGACGAATTCCGCATCAGGGCTGCCGCCTGCGTCACGCGACCGGTGAACCATGGCCCACGCCTCGCCATACTGGCCGCGCCAGTAGTAGGCAGTGGCCCATGACGCATACAGATAACCCTTGTCCGGCTCGACGCCCTCGCCCTTGCGGTACCACTCGTCCGAACGCGTCGTGGCCGCGATGCGCGCCTCGGGCGGCAGCGTCTTGTCTTCTGCCGCACAACGCGCCGCGATCCGGCCCGCATCCGCATAAATGCCGCGAAACGCGGGCGGATTCAAACTGATCGCGCGGTCCATCATGCTCATCGCCTGACAGACTTTGCGCTGGCTTTCCAGAATGACCGCGAAACCTGCGTATACCTCGGCGTTGTCGGGATTGAGCAGCCAGGCCTGATTGAAGCGCCGCATGGCTTGGCCGGGCTGGTCTTCGCGGAAAAGGCGATAGCCCTCTTCGACCCGCGCCTGCGCTGCCGCCGATGGCGACGCAAACGCTTTCGCGGCCTGTGCAACCTGTTGTTCATCGCCCGCGCGCAACGCTGCGGCCGCGCGGCGATCTGCGCCGGCATACATCGGCGCCTCGTCGCTAGCCGTTTGCGCCGGCGACGGCGCCTTGATTGCGCAGCCGGGCAGCCACAGCAACTGAGCCAGAACGAACGCCTTCAACGTGCAGTGCATGGGCGGGCTTTGAATTGGGAAAGAAGGAATATACCTGCGCGGGTATTGATGCGACGCTATTGCGATACCAAGGCAACAGCGTTGCGATACCGATGCGGCGATGGTGCGAACCCATGCAGCGATGTTGCGAACCGTTGCGAGGATCGCGCCGCGCGCTTGATTTGCTAAAAGCACCGTCGCACGCAGAAAAGCAAAAAGCCGCGAAGTCGTAAGACTGTCGCGGCTTTTCAGGTCTGTGTCCGACTAGCTCTATCGAACACACCTTTGCAGGAATTTGGTAGGCGGTATTGGAATCGAACCAACGACCTCCACGATGTCAACGTGGCGCTCTAACCAGCTGAGCTAACCGCCTGCAAAGAAGAAGAATTATATAGTGCTTTTTTAAACTGTGCAAATCGTCTTGGAAGATTTTTTGCAGTTTTTATTGCGTTTCGGGTTTTGCGGCATTTACCTTGCGGCCTTGCCAAACTGCCTTTTCGCAACACGCTCTAAAGCGCTTTAAAGCACTACTTCTTTTCCTTCAATTTCGTGTCTGCGTCATGTGCCGCAGCAACGAAGAACGAGATTCTATCAGAACTTTTTATTCCTTGCTCGACTTCAACGCCACTACTCACATCAATCGCCCAAGGCCGCACGGATTCGATAGCGGCGCCGACGTTTTCTGCATTCAATCCGCCGGACAGAATCAACGGACGGGACATGGGATCGGCCCGCACATCATCCAGCAACGCGTAGTCGAAACCATGTCCGCTACCGCCATAACCGGCGCTGTAGCTGTCGAACAACCATCCCGCGGCCTGGCCGTATGCGCGGCAAGTGGCTGCCAGGTTTTCCGCCGTCTCCAGGCCGGGCGCGCCGGCACGGAAGGCCCGCAGGTGGCGATGCCCGTAGCGCGCGCATTCCAGCGGCGTTTCGTCGCCGTGGAATTGCAGCAGGTCGGGCCCGACTTCGCCCAGCACCGTGCGCACCTCTTCCTCTTGCGCATTCACGAAGAGCGCGACGACGTCGACAAACGCCGGCACCCCACGGCGCAACTGCGCGGCGCGAACAGGCGTGAGACAGCGCTTGCTCTTGGGATAGAAGACGAAACCGATCGCGTCGGCGCCTGCCGAAACGGCGGCTTCAATGTCTTCTTCGCGGGTCAGCCCGCAGATCTTTATGCGTGTACGCATGGCATTTTCTGGATGTGTCGCCCCGCGGCGACTGGATGGGCCAGTATATCCGGCCCCTACGCCCCGGGCGCGCCCAGCGTCGCCACCATGTTGTCGAAGCTGCCCTCGGCCATGCGGAACCACGGGACCTGCTTGCCGCGGAAAGCCAGCATGCTGTCGTAGAGCTTCTTGAACGTCGCGTCTTTCGCGCTTAATTCATTGCAGGCCGCCACCGTGGCTTCGTGCGCAGCTTGCAGCACCGGCCGCGGATACGCCTTCAATTGCGCACCCTGCGACACCAGCCGGCGCAACGCCTCCGGATTTTTGGCGTCAAACGCGGCGATCATGTCGTTGCACGCGGCGGCGCAAGCCAAGGACAGCGCCGTCTGATAAGCCTTGGGCAGCTCACCATACGCGTCTTGATTGACGTACAGCGACAACTGCTGCGTGCCGGCCCACCAGCCCGGAAAGTAATAATTGCGCGCGACTTCGAACAACGCGAACCGCTCATCGTCGAACGGGCCGATTGTCGCCGCCCCGTCCACCACGCCTTGCGCCAGCGCGGCATGCACATCGCTCGCGGGTATGTCGACCGGCGTCGCACCCAGTCGCGACAGGATGTGGGCGGCAAAGCCATCGGCCGCTACCTTCAGGCCGCGCAGGTCATCAACGGTCTTGATCTCGCCGCGGAACCACCCGCCCATTTGTGCGCCGGTATAGCCGCAGGGAAAGTTCAGGATGCCGAACTTGGCGAAGGCCTCGCGCGTCAGCGTCAGACCCTCGCCTTTCCGCATCCATGCGTTCATCTGGCGCGTGTTCAATCCAAATGGCACGCCGCCATCAAAGCAAAGCGCGGGATCGGTGGCGAAGTACTGGACCGATGACGCATGACCGCATTCGACGATGCGGTGCTGCACGGCTTCAAGCGCCTGGCCCGGCTGGAACAACTGGCCAGCCGGAAAGACCTCGATGTTGAAGCGCCCGTCCGTTACCTCGGCCACATAACGCGCGACGTCGGCGGCCCCCGCAAACAGCGTCGCCGCATCGGCCGAAAAGTCCGAAGCCAGCCGCCAGGTGAGGTTGGGTGCTTCCTGCGCAATGGCGGGAGCGGCCAGCACGGCGCTGCCGGCGGCGGCGCCCAGGGCGGTCTGCTTCAGAAACGCGCGGCGTTGCATGGCGCATGCCTCCAGAAAGGCGCGGGATCCCGCCGGCTGCGCGGCGGCTTCCCTAATAGGATTGAGTAAAGGGCGACAGCAGCGACGCCCCGCCATCGAGTTCGCGCAGCCCGAAGGCTTCCGGGTAATCGATGCTGGCAAGGTACAGGCCATCCGGCGCAAAGGTGGGCGCGCCGCGTTTGCGGTCGCGCCACGCCAGAAGCTGCGTCATCCAGTCCACCGTTTCCCTGCCCTGCCCGACCTGCAGCAGCGCACCCATGATGTTGCGCACCATGTGATGCAGAAAGGCATTTGCCTTCAGCGTGAAGACGAGGAACGGTCCGCGCTCTTCGATCTCGAGGCTGTGCATGTGGCGCACCGGATGCTTGGCCTGGCATTGCGAGGAACGGAAGCTGGAAAAATCATGCTCGCCGACTAGCGCCTGCGCGGCCGCGCGCATGGCGTCCACATTCAGCGGCTGAAAGCACCAGCCCGCACGCCCTGCCCACAGCGCCGGACGCACCCGGCCGCGCCAGAGCAGATAGACGTATGTGCGAGCGCGCGCCGAAAAGCGCGCGTGGAATTCGTCGGAGACTTCTTCTGCCCATTGCACGGAGATACTGGGCGGCAAAAACGCATTGACGCCACGCACCCAGGATTCGGTCTTGCGGTTCAGTGCGGTGTCCAAGTGGACCACCTGCATCGCGCCATGCACGCCGGTGTCGGTGCGCCCGGCGCAGATCGTGGGCACGGGATCGGCGACGCCACAGAAACTGGCCAGGGCGGATTCCAGCGAATCCTGCACCGTCTGCCGGTGCGGCTGTGTCTGCCAACCCTGCCAGGCGGAGCCGTCATACGCCAGCCCCAATGCAACTCTAGACATGCTTCAAACCCGAGGACCGCCGATACGGCGCGGTTCGTCCGTGGGCGGTACGTCCAGGTCGAGATTGATGGTGTCGAGCTTGCGGTTCAGCGCTGCCGTATCCAGCGCGGGCTCGTTGTAGGTATAGCTGTCCTCGTCATCGTCGTCACGCCGCGCGGCGGCCCGGCGCAATAGCCAGGCAATGGCGAAGGCGACCAGCGCCAGCACCGCGGTAACGATTACGAGAAGATTGTCGGCCAGCCAGCCGGGCATGCCAGTTTGCACAGTTTTGTCCGGAAGCGTGCCGACGGGTTTGTCGGCGTCGGAGGGTGAGGAGGTCGTGGCGCCGGGGGTGCTTGCCGCGTTCGGGGTGCCTGCTGCACCTGGGGTGCCTGCTGCGCCCGGAGTACCTGCTGCGCCCGGAGTACCTGCTGCGCTCGGAGTACTTGCTGCGCCCGGAGTACTTGCTGCGCCCGGAGTACCTCCTGCGCTCGGAGTACCTGCTGCGCCCGGAGTGCCTGCTGCACCCGAAGTGCCTGCTGCACCCGAAGTGCCTGCTGCACCCGGCGTACTTGCTGCGCCCGGCGTGCCTGCTGCGCCCGGCGTGCCTGCTGCGCCCGGAGTACCTGCTGCGCCCGGAGTACCTGCTGCGCTCGGAGTACCTGCTGCGCCCGGA
>Ga0213828_1001836_pt1 | contig 16468 bp, 14 predicted proteins | sample MC6MC0897MG_FD_180664 | JGI IMG/M metagenome (GOLD analysis project Ga0213828, IMG submission 180664) | Enriched soil aggregate microbial communities from Iowa State University, Ames, United States - MC6-MC0897-MG | ecosystem: Environmental > Terrestrial > Soil > Unclassified | place: USA: Iowa... | reverse complement strand
GGGCGCCTGGTAGTCCTTGAGGTAGATCACTTGCGGTTGTTCGGTACGCATGTGCAGGTCCTTTTTACTGGAGCACGGCCAACTGGTAGGCCGTGTACTTGCGAATGTTGATCACGCCGGTGTCGAAAATCAGGTACTGGCCCTTGATGCCCAGCAGCGTGCCTTCCACCACCGGGTTCTTGTCCAGGTTGAAGCTGACGATCTTCGTCGGGTAGGCCTCGACCGGGTAACGCATCTGCACCACCTCGGCATCCGGCAGCAGCTGCAGCGCCTGCAGGCCAAAGCGTGCCTGCAGCTCGCGCAGGCCGTCGGCGCAGGCATCGAAGATCTGTTCGCGGATGGCGACCAGGTCCAGCACTTCGGCGTCGCCCTTGAGCAGTGCACGCCAGTTGGTGCGGTCGGGTACCTGGCTGCGCAGCACGTCTTCGACCAGACCTGATTGCTGGCGGGTGGCCACGCGCATGATCGGCAGGGCCTGGCTGGCACCCTGGTCGAGCCAGCGGGTGGGCAGTTGGGTGGCGCGGGTGATGCCGACCTTGACCCCCGACGAGTTGGCCAGGTAGACCACGTGGTCGGTCATGCAGAACTGCTCGCCCCAGGACGGCTCGCGGCAGGTGCCGGCGTCGTAGTGGCAGCGTTCCGGGGCCATGATGCAAATGTCGCACTGGGCCAGCTTGGTCATGCACGGGTAGCAGTAACCCTGGCTGAAGCTGGTCTTGGTGCGCTTGCCGCAATGGCTGCAATGAATGGCGCCGAGGTACTCCAGGCGCAGGCGCTGGCCGATCAACGGGTTGACCGGTACCTGCTCCTCACCCAGGCGAAAGCTGTATTGCACGACCGGTGCTTCCAGGCGCACCGCCATCTTGCTCAAAGAGCCACGAGCGAGTTCGATCAATGTACCGAGTCCGACTTGAACAGAATGTTAGCGATCGGCGCCGACTTCGACGCGCATTCCTGCGGGCCCATGTAACCGGTGCGCTGATCTTCGGGGAGGTTTTGCATCTCCCAGGCGATCACGGCCTGCAACGACAGCTCTTTCTGTTCGACAGTGAGCTTGCGGCCATCGGACCATTTACCGATCTCCACGGCCGTTTTCAGGCTCTCGTAGATTTCGGGGGTAATGTTTTCGATCATTTGCGCGAAAGTGGACATAGCGTCTCCTAATTCAAGCCGACAGTTTACGCCGGGCCATCCCGCCACCCAAGAGCCCTGTCAGGCATCCGATGAGCAACCCGCCGACGTGGGCGGCATTGGCGATCTGGCCAAAGCCGAGCTGGCCGACCACCCCGGTCAGGCACACCACCAGCCAGATGAGCATCATCACCAGCACGCCCTTGGGCAGGTTGAAGTGCGGGTTGGGCGCCAGCCACTGGTACAGCCAGATATGCCCAAGCAAGCCGTAGAGCACGCCAGACAGGCCGCCGAACAGGCTCGGGCCGCTGGTGTAGTGCTGGGCCAGGTTGGACACCAGGCTGAACAACAGGGTCAGGCCCAGCAACAGCCACGGGCCCTGGCGCAGTTCGATGCGCTTGCCCAGCTCCCAGTACCACAGGCTGTTCATGGCCAGGTGCAGCACGCCGAAGTGCAGCAGCATCGGTGACACCAGGCGCCACCATTGGCCCTCGGCGAGGCCTTGGGCCAGTGGGGTGAAGTACAGGTAGTCGCCTTGTACGCGGAAATCGAGGAAGGTGAACCAACCGATGGTCGAGAAGTTTTCGCCAAGGCTGGTGAGGCCCGCGACGATGAAGCACAGCAGCAGGATCACGGTGGTGACCTTGCAGGCTTTTGCCTGGTCCTTCAGGGAGGGCTGGGTGGCGGCAGTCGCGGTTGAACCCGCTGCCATTGGCGCCTGGGCAAGCTCAAGGTCGGCGTTGCCGTCCGGGAAGCGCTGGTAGAGTTGCAGCACGTCTTCGGCCAGGGTATCGGGCGCCCAGAGCACCTGGGCATCGCCTTCTTCGCTGACCCGGTGCGGCACCTGCAAGCGCTGCAGCAGATGGACGAAGCCGCTGAGGTCGACCGACAGCGGCAGGCGCATCACTTCGATTATGTTCATTGATTGGCCTGTGGGCGATCGACGTCGACCCAGACGAACTTGTGCGGGTCGATACGGGTTTCATCATCCAGCCGATAGGCTGCCAGCTTGCCATAGAGCACGGCGCTGTAGTCCAGGCAGGCCAGGTTGTCGCGTATCGGCGCCGGGCGGCCGCTGCGCCAGTAATGGCCGACGAACAGCAAGGGTTCGTCCTCGGCGTAGCGCAGCAAGGCGTTCTTCTGGGTATGGCTGAGCGGCGTGCTGGCGACTGCCTCGGGCAGGGCATCGGGCTGGAACACGATGTCGCCATAGGTTTGCGGGTCTTCTTCCCAGAATTTGGTGCGGAAGAAGGCGCGGGTCAGGCCATCGCCACCGGTCAGGGTCAGCCCGTCCGGCAGGCGCATGTCGGTGCCCCGCAGCAGGCGATTGCACACCGTGGCGGCGAAACTGCCGGGCACGGCCGAGGCCTGGATGAAGTGTTGGTCGATGCGCCCATTCGGGTATTGCTGGCGTAGCGGCTCGATCAACCGGGGGTCCCAGCAGGCGTGCACCAGGCGGAAGCGCCCGGCGTCGACGAACAGCGGCAATTCATAGAACCAGTTGACGAAGTCATGCCAGTCGCCGGGGTGGTGGGCGAACTGGGTCAGGGTCTCGTCGATCAGCCGGGCGTGGCGTGGCGTGTGCTCGCGCACATGGGCCTTGCCGCTGCCGGGCAGGGCCGGGGTAACCCAGCCCAGGGCGTTGTACTCATGGTTGCCCATGATGCAGAACGCCTGACCGGCCTCGACCATGTCGTGCACGATGTGCAAGGCCTCGCGGATACGCGGCCCACGGTCGACGATGTCACCGAGGAACAGTGCCTGGCGCCGTGGGTGGCGCCAGACGCCCGCCACACGCTTGTAACCCAGGGCGTCGAGCAGGCGTTCAAGGGTCAGCGCACAACCATGCACGTCACCGATGATGTCGAAACTTCGCGCCGGATCGAGCATCAGTCGTCCCTGCTGCCAAGGCGGCTGCCCCAGCCGAGTTTGGTACGGCAGACTTCGTAGTAATTGTGGTCCAGCGGATGGATCAGGCGCAGTTTCTGCGGCTTCTTGCTCACCGTGATGGTGTCGCCGGGGGCGCAGGTGAAGTGGTTCTGGCCGTCACAGGAGACCTGCGGATAGATCTGCAGGTCCTTGGCCACGACGATCTTCAGTTCGCTGTTGCCGTCCACCACGATCGGCCGGCCCGACAGGGTATGCGGGTACATCGGCACGATGACGATGGCGTCGAGCTTGGGGTGCATGATCGGGCCGCCCGCCGACAACGCATAGGCGGTCGAGCCGGTCGGGGTGGCGACGATCAGGCCGTCGGCCTTCTGGCTGCAGACGAACTGGCCATCGATGTAGATCTCGAACTCGATCATCCGCGTCGATTTGCCGGGGTGCAGGACCACATCGTTGAGCGCATCGCCTTGGCCGATGGCCTCGTGGTGCCGGCGCACTTCGGCCTGCAACAGGAAGCGGTTTTCTACCAGGTAGTGACCGTCGAGCACTTCGGCGACCTTTTCTTCCAACTCGTCGGGGCGGATATCGGTAAGAAAGCCCAGGTTGCCGCGGTTGATGCCCAGCACCGGAATGTTGTGCCGGGCCAAGGCGCGGGCGGCGCCGAGCAGGCTGCCATCACCACCAACGACGATGACCAGGTCGCAGACCTCGCCCAGCAGCTTGCGCGTGGACGTCTGCAGGCCGTGGCCGGGCAGCACTTCGGCGATGGTGTCCTCGAGGATCACATGCAGGTGGCGCTCGATGAGGAATTTTTTCAGTCGGCGAATGGTGTCGAGCACCTGTGAGCTGCCAAGGCGTCCGATGATACCGATATTGCGAAATTGCTCCATGGGGCTCCTGCGAGGCTCTGCGGCGGGTGACTATGCGCCGATTATGGGCGAAACGACCGGGCAGCGGCAAACCGGCTATGCTCGCTGGATGATGCCCTTCGCCGAACTCCACGACTTGCCCCGCCAGTTGCGCCGCCCTGCCGTGCGCGACCTGGCCTGGACACTGCTGTCCCCACCGCTGCTCAGCGCCCCGCCCTGCCCCCAGCGCCACCCGCTGGCAGGCAGTGCCTGGGCCGATGAGCCGCAGCGCCTGAAAGCCTGGTTGTTGGCCTTGGATGCCGATGACCAGCCGCTGCGTGACGGGCTGGCGAGGCTGACCAGCCGGCGCCTGGGGCTTTACTACGAAAGCCTGTGGCAGTTCGCCCTGGGCCAGGCGCCGGGTATCGAGCTGCTGGCGGCCAACCTGGCGATCCGCGAAGGTGGGCGCACGCTGGGCGAGCTGGATATCTTGCTACGCGACGCTGAAGGCACCCACCACCTGGAGCTGGCGATCAAGCTTTACCTGGGGCCGGACCACAGCGGTGGCCGCGACCCCGCGCAGTGGCTCGGGCCGGGGTGTTACGACCGATTGGGCAGCAAGCTGGCGCACCTGGCCGGGCATCAGTTGCCCATGTCTAGTGGTGCGCACAGCCGTGTGGCGCTGGCCGGGCTTGGCGTGCAGCAGGTGCAAGCGCATCTGTGGCTTGCGGGTTATCTGTTCTACCCATGGCCTGGGCATGCAGAACCGCCTGAGGGGGCCAACCCGCTGCATCTGCGCGGGCGTTGGTTACGCCGGCGGGATTGGCCAAGGGCCACAGCTGAACGTTGGCAGCCCCTGCCGCGCAATGCCTGGTTGGCGCCAGCGCGGGTCACGGCCGAGGCGTGCTGGACAGTGCAGCAGTTCGAGGCTTGGCTGGCGGGGTTGGATGAGCAGGCGCCGGCGCAGATGCTGGTCAGGTTGCACATGCAGGCCGATGGGGCCTGGCATGAAGTAGAGCGGGTATTTTTGGTGGCCGATGGCTGGCCGGCGCTGAGCGAGTAGGTGGGTTTGTGCGCAGGGCTTGAGGTTTGTGGCGCCCAGAAGATCGAGCGCCGCGCTGGCGGCGCTCGATCTCATAGGCGCTAAAAACCTCAAGCCCTGCCCCACCGGCCAAACACCTTTCACCGACCCAGCGCAAAGCATCCCCTCAAATCAGCAGTTACAGTTACCCGTGAGCGCCAGCAAGAGCGCCACCTTAAACCTGATGACGAGGATCAAGCATGGTTTCACTCACCCCGACGCCTCATTACGCGCGCCTGTCCATCGCCCTGCACTGGCTGATGTTGGTGCTGCTGGCCGCCGTCTACGCCTGCATCGAGTTTCGCGGCCTGTTCCCCAAGGACAGCGCTGAGCGCAACCTAATGAAGGACCTGCACTTCATGCTGGGCCTGACGGTGTTCGTGCTGGTCTGGCTGCGCCTGGCGGTACGCCTGAGCCGCCCCACCCCGCCCATTCTGCCCAAGCCCCCTGCATGGCAGACCGGCCTTGCCCACCTGATGCACCTGGCACTGTACCTGTTGATGATCGGCCTGCCCCTGGCCGGCTGGCTGATTCTCAGCGCCGCCGACAAGCCGGTACCCTTCTATGGCCTCGAGCTGCCCCACCTGATCGGCGCAGACCCGGACCAAGCCAAGTTCATCAAAGGCTGGCATGAGCGCGTCGGCAGCTGGGGTTACTGGCTGATCGGCCTGCATGCGCTGGCCGGGCTGTATCACCACTACGTGCAACGCGACAACACGCTGCTGCGCATGCTGCCCTACAAGTAACCGCGTCGGCCTTGCAGGCCACCGGTGTGCAGCACGATCAGGCGGGTGCCGGGCGGGAATACGCCGGCCTCGACCTGCTCACGCAGCGCCAGCAAGGCCTTACCGGTGTAGAGCGCTTCGAGCGGCACGCCGGTGCTGCGCTCGCAGGCGTCGATGAACCCCAGCAGTTCGTCGTCGACCCGGGCAAAGCCGCCCCGGCAGGCATCGTGCAGCCTATAACCACTGTCGCCTACCAGTTGGCTCACATTCTCCGCCACGCCATGATCGCCTGGCACCGCCAGCGCGCCGTGCACGTCATGCGCGCCGGCCTCTTCCAGCACCAGGCCAGCCAGCGTGGTACCGGTACCCACGGCCAGCCACCAGGCGCTGTAATCGTCCCAACCGATGCCGGCCAGCTGTGTACGCGCCTGCGCGACGATCAACCCGCAGCCTTGCGCGCCCGCCATGCCGCCACCGCCTTCGGGGATGCAGTGCCAGCCGGGGTAACGTGCCTGCCAGGGTTGCCAGAACCCCGCTTCATGGCGCGCACGGTAGCCACCATAGCCCAGCCAGTGCACGTGCATGCCCAGCGTCTGCAGATCACGCACCGTCGGGGTGTCCTGGGCATGGCCACGCAGCAAGCCGGCGGTGGCGAAGCCAAACCGTTTGCCGGCGGCGGCCAGGGCGTGCAAGTGGTTGGAGTGGCTACCGCCCAGGCTGATCAGGCCGGGGGCGCCTGCTTCATGGGCTTGTGCAAGGTGGTGGCGCAGCTTGAACCACTTGTTGCCGCTGATCAGGGGGTCGATCAGGTCCAGGCGCAAGATGGCAGCTTCGACGTTGGCGCTTTGTAGCCAAGGCAGGGTCAGGGGGTGCAGAGGGGCCAGGGGGAGGTTCAAGAAATCGATGGACATGGATCGGGGCCTGAGGCGGATTCATCAGTCTATCAGTGAAACAGCGGGGGGCCGCAAAGCAGCCCCCGGCCCTATCAAAGCTCGGCAGCCAGGCGCGAGCCTTGGTTGATCGCCCGCTTGGCATCCAGCTCCGCTGCCACGTCCGCGCCGCCGATCAAATGCACCGACTGCCCTGCGGTCACCAGCCCGTCGTACAACTCACGCAGCGGCTCTTGCCCGGCGCAGATCACCACGTTGTCCACCGCCAGCAGTTGCGGCTCACCGCCGCCGACACGAATGTGCAAACCGGCGTCGTCGATATTCAGGTATTCAACGCCATTGAGCATCTGCACCTGTTTGTTCTTCAGCCCCGCGCGATGGATCCAGCCGGTGGTCTTGCCCAGACCGTCACCTACCTTGGACGCCTTGCGCTGCAGCAGGAACACCTGGCGTGCCGGCGCGTGCGGCGCGGCCTTGATTCCGGCCACGCCACCGCGGGCCTCAAGCTGGGTGTCGATGCCCCACTCTTTCCAGAACGCGTCACGGTCCTGGCTGCTGGCCACACCCTGATGCACCAAGTATTCGGACACATCGAAACCGATACCGCCGGCCCCAATCACCGCGACGGCCGCGCCGACCGGCTTGCGTTCGAGCAGCACATCCAGGTAGCTGAGCACCTTGGCGTGCTCCACCCCCGGGATCGCTGGGGTGCGTGGCGCGATACCGGTGGCCAGGATGACCGCGTCGAAGCCGCCGTCCACCAGCGCCTGTACATCGACGCGGGTGTTCAGGCGCACGTCCACGCCTGTGCTGCTGAGCTTGTTGGCAAAGTAGCGCAGGGTCTCGAAGAACTCTTCCTTGCCCGGCACCCGCTTGGCCACGTTGAACTGCCCACCGATCTCGCCAGCGGCATCGAACAGCGTCACCTGGTGGCCACGCTCAGCGGCCACAGTGGCGGCCGCCAGGCCGGCTGGGCCTGCACCGACCACGGCAATACGCTTCACCGCGCGCACAGGCAGGTAGTTGAGCTCAGTCTCGTGGCAGGCGCGCGGGTTGACCAGACAACTGGTCAGCTTGCCGCCAAAGGTGTGGTCCAGGCAGGCCTGGTTGCAGCCGATGCAGGTGTTGATTTGATCAGCGTGCCCGGCGGCGGCTTTGTTGACGAAGTCCGGGTCGGCCAGGAACGGCCTCGCCATGGAGACCATGTCGGCGTCGCCTTCGGCGAGCACCGCCTCGGCCACTTCCGGGGTGTTAATACGGTTGGTGGTGATCAGCGGAATGTTCACCGCCCCCCGCAGCTTGGCGGTGACCTTGCTGAACGCCGCACGCGGCACCTTGGTGGCGATGGTCGGGATGCGCGCCTCGTGCCAACCGATGCCGGTGTTGATCAGGGTCGCACCGGCCTGCTCGATGGCTTTGGCCAACAGCTCGATTTCATCCCAGGTGCTGCCACCCTCGACCAGATCGAGCATCGACAGGCGGAAGATGATGATGAAGTTCGGGCCCACGGCCTCACGTACGCGGCTGACGATTTCCACGGCCAAGCGCATGCGGTTGGCGTAGCTGCCACCCCAGCGGTCGGTGCGGTGGTTGGTGTGGGCAGCGAGGAACTGGTTGATGAAATAGCCTTCCGAACCCATTACCTCGACGCCATCGTAGCCCGCACGCTGGGCCAGTACGGCGCAATTGACGAAGTCGGCGATCTGCTTCTCGATGCCCGCTTCGTCCAGCTCCTTGGGCTTGAACGGGTTGATTGGCGCCTGGATCGCACTCGGCGCGACCTGGCGCGGGCTGTAGGCGTAGCGCCCGGCATGCAGGATCTGCAGGCAGATCTTGCCGCCCGCGGCGTGTACCGCGTCAGTCACGATGCGGTGCTTGTCGGCTTCTTCTTCGGTGCTGAGCTTGGCGGCGCCAGAATAGACCCCACCTTCATCATTAGGCGCGATGCCGCCAGTGACCATCAGGCCGACGCCACCCCGGGCGCGCTCGGCAAAATAGGCCGCCATGCGCTCGAAACCACCGGGCCGCTCTTCAAGGCCGGTGTGCATCGAGCCCATCAGGGTGCGATTGCGCAAGGTGGTGAAGCCGAGGTCGAGCGGTGCGAGCAGGTGCGGATAAAGGTCGGCAGCCATGGAAGGTCCCCATGTGGCGTGATCACGGAATGCGGGTACCTCGCCAGCCGGCGGGCCCGTCGTTTATCTGCCGATGACATTAAACAGGCGTTTGAACAGGCTCAATGATCGAAACTGACAACTTATTGATCCTCCCTCACAGCACGGCTACCCTAGACAACTCTGACTTCCAAGGCGCAGTACCGCTTCATGCGAAAACTCCTGGCAAGCGCCCTGGCGCTGGTGATGATCGCCGCCGTGTGCGGCTACGGCTTCTGGACCCAGCAGCGCCCGGAAGGCCATTACCTGTCCGACCTGCGCATCGAGCTCGCGCTCAACCATGGCGTGCCGGGCGAACACGGCAACCTGCTGGGCGTCGAGCCGCTGCTTTACCCAAGTGACTACCAGAACCTGCAGCGCCTGCACCGCAAGCTCTCGGCCTATCTGCAGCAGGCCCGAATGCAGGGGCTGGTTGGCCCACGCACGGTGGTGGTGTTGCCGGAGCACATCGGCACCTGGCTGTGGGCGCGCGGCGAAAAGAACGAGCTGTACCAGGTCACGCAGAGCCGCGAGGCCTTGCAATGGCTGGAGCTGAGCAACCCGCTGCGCTATGGCCTGGCGATGCTGCGCGCCAACGCCGACGACTGGCGCACCGACGCGCACTTGCGCATGAAGGCCGAGCAGATGGCCGCCGACTATCAGCAGCTGTTCGGTGGCCTGGCCAAGGAGTTTGGGGTAACCCTGGTGGCTGGCTCTATCGTGCTCCCTGCCCCTTATGTCAAACAGGGCGTGCTGCACGCCGGCAGTGGCCCGCTGTACAACAGCAGCGTGGTGTTTGCCGGCGACGGCTCGCTGCTGGGCCAGCCCCAGCGCCAGCAGTACCCAGACAGCGAAATGCGCCGCTACATCCATGATGGCCGCCAGCACCCGCTGCAGGTCCTGCAAACCCCCGCCGGGCGCCTCGGTGTACTGATCGGCAGTGACAGCTGGTACCCGGAAAACCACCAGCAACTGGAGCAACAGTCGGTCCAACTGATCGCCAACCCGGTGTTCCTCAGCGGCAAAGGTAGCTGGCAGGCGCCCTGGCGCGGCAACCGCCACCAGCAAGCGGCGGCCGAGCTTGCCTTGCAGCGTGGCGAGGTAAGCGAGCAAACCGCCTGGCAGCGCCTGACCCAAGCGGCTGGCGCAGGTGTCAGCAGCATGAGCGTGTTCATGCGCGGGCAGTTCTGGGAGCAGGCCGGCGACGGCCAGGGCTTTGCCCATCAATCGGGCGAACTGCTGGCGGGCAACCCTAGCCATGGCGCCCGCCTGCTGAACCTGTGGTTGTGACCCCGTGGCCCGCCCCCGCGTGCGCCTGGGTGACCTGTCGGTAGGCTTCGTCCAGCCATTGGCCGAGGCTGTGCGCGCGCTGGGCCATGACCCAGCGCCCCTGCTGCGGCGCTATGGCCTCGATGCTGCGCGCCTGGCCGAAGCGGGCGCACGCTTGTCGATCCCCCGCTACATGCACCTTGGGCATGCCGCCATCACGCTCTGCTCAGAGCCGGCCCTGGGCCTGCACATGGGACGCCTCAGCCGCCTGGCCCATGCCGGCCTGGCGGGCATCACGGCGGCCCAGGCGCCAACCCTGGGCGAAGCGGCGCGCACCTTGCTGCGCTTCGAGCCGCTGTACGCTGCCAACTACCGGGGCCACTCAAGCTTTCAGGAAGATGCCCAGGGCGCCTGGCTGCGCTTCTACTCCATCAGCCCGTACAACACGTACAACCGTTTCGTGGTCGATTCGTTGCTCGCCGGCTGGCTGGCACAACTGGGCGACCTGACAGGCACCGTGCTGCAGGCCGAACGGCTGGATATTGAATTTGCAGCGCCCGACTATGCCACTCAGTATCAGCCGCTGTGCTGTACCCCGGTGCAGTTCGCAGCCGCTGGCAATCAACTGCGCCTGAGCCGCGCCACGCTACAGATAGCCAACCCGCAGCATTGCCCGAGCACCTGGCAGCACCTGCTGCAACTCTGCGAAGCCGAGTTGCTCCAGCGCACACGGGTACGCAGCCTGGGTGAACGCATCACGCACCTGCTCGGCCCGTTACTCAATGGCGGCCGCGAACCGGACCTGGACGAAGTGGCCCAGAGCCTGCAACTGCCCACCTGGACATTGCGGCGCAAGCTGGCTGAGGAAGGCACGCGCTTTCGCGACGTGCTGAACGAGACACGGCGCGACCTGGCCGAAACCTACATCCGTGACACGGCGCTGGCTTTCGGCGAAATCGCTTATCTGCTGGGGTTTGCTTCGGCAGAGGCTTTCCAGCGCGCATTCAAGCGCTGGACCGGCCTCACGCCGGGGGAGTTTCGCCGCAGTCAGCGGCAGGCCGGCTAAAGCTCGGTGGCGTCCTCGGCAGGTTCCGGGGTATCCAGTTCGTATGCCTGGAACTCGAGCAGCTCTTCCTGATATTCGTCCATTGCCCTGCGTCCTCTTTTCTCATCTGTCTTCGTAGGTGTCGCCTTCAACCTAAGCAGGTTGGGTGAAGGAATGATGACAAGCTCATGAGAAGTAAACGTAGCAGGTATCGAACGCGCTATCGGCGCCCGTCTGTAACAGGGAATGTGTGCTGTGCCCGCGCGTAGCCGCAGGCGCAAAGAGGCTCAGAGGGTGGCCGGCGGGGCTTCAGCAGGTTGCGCCTGGATCGGTGCCGGCTCTGCCGGCGGTGCTACAGGTTGCGAGCCCTGGCTGTCATTGACCACAGGCGCCGCTGGCACCTCGGCGGCCGGGGCAACGGCGGCAGGCGCTGGGGCGGCTGCGGGAACCGCTGCTGGGGCGGCAGCCGCCTGCTCTGGCAGCCCCAGGTCAACTGCGGGCTTTTCTACCTTCGGCGCAGGCGCCTCAGGCTCGACCTTGACCTTGCTGACCTTCTTGGGCTTGGGCAGATAGCTCTCCACCAGTGCGAAATACCGGTCGTAGAACTGCGCCGCAGTCACCGTCTCGCTGGCCACCTTGACCATCGAGTCGTCACTCGAACCGATCGGCATCGACACCGAACCCAGCACGCCCACACCCAGGCTGGCGGAGGTATTGGACTTCTTCAGGCTGTAGCGATCCTGCAGGGCGTTGGCGAACATGGTCGAACGCTGTTCGTCGCTCACGTCTGGCGCGCAGGTGACGTTGAAACTGATCTGCAGGTGGTTTTCGCTGTTCTGCTGGAAGCTCTTGTTGCCGGTAACCTGGTTGGCACCGCTGCTGGTGATGATATAGCCCTGGCTGAGCAAGGCACGGCGAGCGGCCTCGCAGGAGCCGGCATCGGTCACCGGAAAGCTGCGCGAGAACGTCCCCGAGTCGTCGAAGTTCTCGTGCTCGTAGATGGCCGTTTTTTTCGAGGAACAACCGGTCACGCCCGCCAGCACCAGGGCCAGCCCGAGCGCACCAAAGACGGATGATCTGGTCATTGCGAATTCCGGGTAAGTCGAGAAGGTGCCTATTGTGCATCAGCGCGCACAGACACTGAAACCGTTCATCCGTGAAGAGTCTGTCAGCTTCGTGTAAAGGTGGCCGAGCTGGCCGTGATAACGAAAAAAGCGACCCTAAGGTCGCTTTTCACGTTGCTTCGAGGTGTTCAGGGCCTCGAGGCGAAGATGGCGCAGCGGACGGGACTCGAACCCGCGACCCCCGGCGTGACAGGCCGGTATTCTAACCGACTGAACTACCGCTGCGTATCGCTTGGGCTTGCGCCCGATTGAAACTGGGATCGACCTCAGGCATATTTGCCTTTCGGTCTCAGACCGGTGCAAGGCACCCATCTGTTACTAAAAAGTGGCGCAGCGGACGGGACTCGAACCCGCGACCCCCGGCGTGACAGGCCGGTATTCTAACCGACTGAACTACCGCTGCGCATAGTGACTTACGTCGTGGCTTATCAGGCCTTGTTCCTCTCTGGCTATCTGCTTCTTTCGAAGCTTCCTGCACCAGGAACGCTCAGGAAGTGGTGGGTGATGACGGGATCGAACCGCCGACCCTCTGCTTGTAAGGCAGATGCTCTCCCGGCTGAGCTAATCACCCCCGCGATGTTGCTTGTTGCGTTTGCTTCGCTGAGGCCGCGAAATTTACGCAGGTACCGATGCTAAGTCAATACCCCCATTGAATTTTTTTTCAAAAAAGGCAAAAAAGCGGTTTCCACACCCTGTGCCATTTGGGTTGTTCCTGTTGGCTTGTTCAAGGGCAAGCCTGCTGCCATCGCTACACCACTGGCATATACGCCGCCGAAAAAACAAAAAAGGGGCCTTCTCGGCCCCTTTCCTTTACAACTCATAGTGTTACAGCTCAGGTGTAGATCATCTTGCGGGTCATGCCGCCATCGACCACAAACTCCTGGCCGGTGACGAACGCCGCTTGGCGCGACAGCAGCCAGGCCACCATCGCCGCAACGTCTTCCACCGTCCCTACCCTGCCCGTCGGGTGCTGGGCATGGTCGGCTTCGGTCAACGGCTCGGCACGGCGCTGGGAAGGGTCACGCGCATCGATCCAGCCCGGGCTCACCGCATTCACGCGGATCTCCGGGCCCAGACTCATGGCCAAGGCATGGGTCAAAGCCACCAGGCCGCCCTTGCTCGCCGCGTAGGCCTCGGTGTCAGGCTCGGATTGCCGCGCACGGGTCGAGGTCAGGTTGACGATCGCCCCATTGTGCGCACGCAGGTACGGCGCACAATGCTTGGCCAGCAGCATCGGGCCATTGAGGTTGACCGCCAGCACCCGGTTCCATTGCGCCAGGCTCAGGCTTTCCAGCGTCTGGTTATGCGGGTTGGCGATCGCTGCATTGCACACCAGCGCGTCCAACCGCCCGAACTGCCCCAGTACCTCGGACACCCCGGCACTGACCTGCGCCTCGTCGGCAACGTCCATGGTGATGAACCAGGCGTTGTCACCCAACGCCTTGGCTACCTTGGCCCCACGCGGGCGGTCCAGGTCGCTTAGCACCACCTGCCAGCCTTCACAGATCAACCAGGCGGCAATCCCCAAGCCGATACCGCGAGCGGCACCGGTCACCAGGGCTACCCGACCGTTATGGCCCGGTGCACCGCCTCTGATTTCAATCACAGTGCCGCCAACCCACGTGCAAGGTCAGCCTGCAGGTCAGCAACATCTTCCAGGCCCACGGCAACGCGGATCAGGCTGTCGCGGATACCCGCCGCTTCACGCTCCTGCGGCGACAGACGGCCGTGGGAAGTGGTGGCCGGGTGGGCGATGGTGGTCTTGCTGTCGCCCAGGTTGGTGGTGATAGAGATCATCCGCGTGGCGTCGATAAAGCGCCAGGCGCCCTCTTTGCCCCCCTTCACCTCAAAGCTCACCACGGCGCCAAAGCCGCTCATCTGGCGCTTGGCCAGCGCGTGCTGTGGGTGGCTTGGCAGGCCGGCGTAATGCACCTTCTCGATGCCGTCCTGCTGCTCCAGCCATTCGGCCAGTACCTGGGCGCTCTCGCAGTGCGCACGCATGCGCAAACGAAGGGTTTCCAGGCCTTTGGTGAAGATCCAGGCGTTGAACGGGCTGAGGGTCGGGCCTGCGGTACGCAGGAAGCCCACCACTTCTTTCATCTGCTCGCTACGCCCCGCCACCACGCCGCCCATGCAACGGCCCTGGCCGTCGATGAACTTGGTCGCCGAGTGGAACACGATGTCAGCGCCAAGCTTGAGCGGCTGCTGCAGGGCCGGGGTGCTGAAGCAGTTGTCCACCACCAGCATGGCACCACCGGCGTGGGCGATTTCACTGAGGGCGGCGATATCGACCAGCTCGGCCAACGGGTTGGACGGCGACTCGACGATCAGCAGCTTGGTATTGGCCTTGATGGCCTTTTCCCAACCGCCAAGGTCGACCAGCGGCACGTAGTCCACCTGCACACCAAAGCGTTTGAAGTACTTCTCGAACAGGCTGATGGTCGAGCCGAACACGCTCTGCGATACCAGCACATGGTCGCCCGCGCTGCACAGCGACATCACCACCGCCAGGATTGCCGCCATGCCGGTGGAGGTGCCCACGGCCTGTTCGGCGCCTTCCATGGCCGCCAGGCGCTCCTCGAAGGCGCGCACGGACGGGTTGGTGTAACGCGAATAGACGTTACCCGGCGTTTCGCCAGCAAAGCGTGCCGCCGCATCGGCGGCCGTACGAAACACATAGCTGGAGGTCAGGAACATCGCTTCGCTGTGCTCGCCCTCCGGTGTACGGTGTTGCCCGGCGCGCACCGCCAGGGTGTCGAAACCGACACCCTCGAGGTCACTGTCCAGGCGCCCGGCATCCCATTGATCCGTCATGCCGTCGCTCCCTAATCAGTTGTTGTAGAGGTCGATGATCGCGCTGACCGCCTGGGTCTTCACCTTGGCCAGGTCGTTACGGGCCTGCTCGATACGCTCGAGGTAGGCCGCGTCGATGTCGCCGGTGACGTACTCACCGTTGAACACCGCGCAATCGAAGTGCTCGATCTTGATCTTGCCGCCACCGACCGATTCGATCAGGTCAGGCAGGTCCTGATAGATCAGCCAGTCGGCGCCGATCAACTCGGCCACCTGGTCGGTGGTGCGGTTGTGGGCGATCAGTTCGTGAGCGCTCGGCATGTCGATGCCGTAGACGTTGGGGTAGCGTACCGCAGGGGCTGCGGAGCAGAAGTAGACGTTTTTGGCGCCCGCTTCGCGGGCCATCTGGATGATCTGCTTGCAGGTGGTGCCGCGCACGATCGAGTCGTCCACCAGCATCACGTTCTTGCCGCGGAATTCCAGCTCGATGGCATTGAGCTTCTGGCGCACCGACTTCTTGCGTGCGGCTTGGCCGGGCATGATGAAGGTACGGCCGATGTAGCGGTTCTTGACGAAGCCTTCGCGGAATTTGACGCCCAGGTGGTTGGCCAGCTCCAGGGCCGCAGTGCGGCTGGTGTCCGGGATCGGGATGACCACGTCGATGTCGTGCTCTGGGCGTTCGCGCTGGATCTTCTCGGCCAGCTTCTCACCCATGCGCAGGCGCGCCTTGTACACCGAGACGCCGTCCATGATCGAGTCCGGGCGGGCCAGGTAGACGTGTTCGAAGATGCACGGCTGCAGTTTCGGGCTCTTCGCGCACTGTTTGGTGTACAGCTGGCCTTCTTCGGTGATGTACACCGCTTCGCCCGGCGCCAGGTCGCGAATCAGGGTAAAGCCGAGCACGTCCAGGGCGACGCTTTCGGAAGCGATCATGTATTCCACGCCTTCGTCGGTGTGGCGCTGACCGAACACCACCGGGCGAATACCGTTCGGGTCACGGAAACCGACGATACCGTAGCCAGTGACCATCGCCACCACCGCGTAGCCACCGACGCAACGGCTGTGCACGTGAGAAACCGCAGCGAACACGTCCTCTTCGGTTGGCTGCAGCTTGCCGCGCACGGCCAGCTCGTGGGCGAACACGTTCAGCAGCACTTCCGAATCGGAGTTGGTGTTGACGTGGCGCAGGTCGGACTCGTAGATCTCCTTGGCCAACTGCTCGACGTTGGTCAGGTTGCCGTTGTGCGCCAGGGTAATGCCGTACGGCGAGTTGACGTAGAACGGCTGGGCCTCGGCCGAGGTCGAGCTGCCCGCGGTCGGGTAGCGCACGTGGCCGATGCCCATGTGGCCCACCAGGCGCTGCATGTGGCGCTGCTGGAAGACGTCGCGCACCAAGCCATTATCCTTGCGCAGGAATAACCGGCCGTCATGGCTGGTCACGATACCGGCAGCGTCCTGGCCGCGGTGCTGGAGGACCGTAAGCGCGTCATACAGCGCCTGATTGACGTTCGACTTACCGACG
>Ga0213828_1001835_pt1 | contig 16470 bp, 20 predicted proteins | sample MC6MC0897MG_FD_180664 | JGI IMG/M metagenome (GOLD analysis project Ga0213828, IMG submission 180664) | Enriched soil aggregate microbial communities from Iowa State University, Ames, United States - MC6-MC0897-MG | ecosystem: Environmental > Terrestrial > Soil > Unclassified | place: USA: Iowa... | reverse complement strand
ATAGCCACAATTTATAAAGCAACAAAATAACCTATGAATAAATTTCTATTAAAAGCTCTGGTTTTAGCCTCAGTAAGTTTTGCAACAGTTGCAAATGCTCAATTTAGAACCCGTAACAGGATGGACAGGTTGGAAGACTTTGACCAGAAAAAAATCAGTTGGGGTTTTTATTTAAATGGAAATATGATTGACTATAAAATTGTGCTAGATCCTCGATACGGAATGTATGAAAATCATAATCTTGTATCTTCAAAGGAAAGTACGAGTTTCGGAGCAGGTCTTATTGCTAAATTCAGATTGAATGATTATTTGGATGTAAGAGTAGAGCCGGGTTTACAGTTTGCACAAAGACAATTAACGTTTAATACCGATACCAATTCACAATATCAGGATGGAAGCTTAACAAATCCTCCATTTACGCCTATTGCATTAACAGAGAAAGACAAAGTAAGAGAAATCAAATCTACTTTAGTAGATATACCTGTTCTTTTAGAACTACATGGAGAAAGATGGTATAATTCAAGACCATATGTTGCAGCGGGCGTGAATTACATCGTTAATTTACAGTCTAATTCTGATTCTGCGGATGATAACTTACAGCAGACTTTCAGATCTACAACGCACAACTTTGCGTGGTCTGCAGAAATGGGTATTCAGTTTTACTTTAATAAATTTAAGCTGACTCCAGCAATCAGAGGTACTTTCTTTATGAATAATGAAATGGTTTCTGATAATGCAGCAACGCCGCCTTATTGGTCTGCAGCAGTTTCAACATTACAGACAAGAGCCATCATGTTTGTATTGAAATTTGAATAATATAATATAAAATTAATATAAGAAGGAGGTGCTTGGCATCTCCTTTTTCGTTTTTGTCAAAATATAAAGATTTTTATTTTTGTTAGTACTAATATTTTCCTATTTTTGCTAATAGTTAGAATATCACAACCTGAAATGCTTCAAGAATTAGAAAATAATTTTTCAGAATTAGAAAAAAAGATTACGAGCTTACACAAAAGCTACCAAAATCTTTCTGAAAAATATTCGGAATTAAATACAGAGCATAGTGAATTGAAGATGAAATATGATGCGGAGAGAAAAAAAAATCAGGTATTAGCAGAAGAACAGAAAAATATAAAGCTTTATTCAGCAATATCAGGGAATCCTGAACACAACAGACTCATGAAAAACCATATCAACAGATTGGTAAAAGAAGTAGACTTTTGTATTGCACAGCTTCAAAACAGTGGATTATAATGGAGGTAAGGAGAATAACCATCAACATTGCAGGAAGAGTATATCCGCTGAATGTACCCGCAGCAGAGGAAGAAACACTGCGTAAAGTGGGGAAGCAGATTGAAAATATGATTAAAGATTTTGAACAGAATTTTGATGTAAGAGATAAACAGGATGCTTTGGCAATGTGCGCCCTTAAGCTGGGAACCAATGCAGAAGTAGTGTCTCTTAATCATGAAAAAAATATAAAATCGGCCACCGAAAGATTAGTGAAAATTAATCAGACGCTGAATGATATTGAAAAATAATATTTTTCAAAAAACCTGCCCACAGTAATTCTAACACATTTAAGGTAAACTCAACGCTAAACAATTACCGAACAAATGTCTATTGAATGGCGAGCCGGATTTCCGGATTACAGACAGTAGAAATCAGTTCAAATCGTGTTGATTAGGAGTTTACTCTCAATCCCTGAATTACTGTGGGCTTTTTTATTTTATAACAAGACAATTAAAACTCAATATATATGACAACAACCGCTATTATTATAGGCGTTATTTGCTTAGTAATCGGTGCAGTAGCAGGGATGTTTTTCTCTAAAAGCTCCCTCAATACCAAGGCGAAATTTATTATAGATGACGCAAAGAAAAATGCAGATAATTTACTTGAAAAAGCCACAGTACAGGCAGAATCAATAAAAAAAGAAAAAAACCTTCAGGCAAAAGAAAAATTTCTTGAACTAAAATCTCAGCACGATGCAGACATTCAGTCGAGAGAGAAGAAAATGCAGGAAGCTGAAAAAAGAATTAAAGACAAGGAAAATAAGCTGAATGACGAGCTTAGCAAAACCGGAAAATTAGAAAAAGATTTAGACAAACAGATCGCTGATTATGCCAAGAAAAACGAAATTCTTGAGAAAAAACAACAGGATCTTGATTCAGCAACTGCCAAAAAGGTAGAAATGCTTGAAAAAATCGCAAATTATACTGCAGAAGAAGCAAAAGCAGAATTGGTAGAAACCATGAGAGCTGAAGCGAAAACAAGAGCTCAGGCGCACGTTCAGAGCATCATGGAAGAGGCTCAGCTGAATGCAAAAAGCGAAGCCAGAAAAATCGTTATCCAGACTATCCAGAGAATCGGTACAGAGCAGGCAATCGAAAATTCGGTTTCTGTTTTCAATATCGAATCTGATGAAGTAAAAGGTAGAATCATTGGTAGAGAAGGTAGAAATATTCGTGCTTTGGAAGCGATTACTGGTGTGGAAATCATCGTTGACGATACGCCTGAAGCTATTCTTCTTTCGTGTTTCGATCCGGTAAGAAGAGAGATTGCGAGATTATCACTTCACAGATTGGTAACAGATGGTAGAATTCACCCTGCAAGAATCGAAGAAGTTGTAGAAAAAACAAGAAAACAAATTGAGGAAGAAATCATTGAAGTAGGTAAAAGAACGATCATTGATTTAGGAATTCACGGATTACACCCTGAATTGGTGAAAATCGTGGGTAGAATGAAATACCGTTCATCTTACGGACAAAACCTTTTACAGCACTCAAGAGAAGTGGCAAATATTGCTGCAACAATGGCTGCTGAATTGGGATTAAATGTAAAACTTGCGAAAAGAGCTGGTTTATTACACGATATCGGTAAAGTTCCTGAGCAGGAATCTGAACTTCCACACGCTCTTTTAGGGATGCAGTGGGCTGAAAAATACGGTGAAAATGCAGAAGTGATCAATGCCATCGGAGCTCACCACGACGAAGTGGAAATGACCTCTTTATTGTCTCCGATTATTCAGGTTGCCGATGCGATTTCTGGGGCGAGACCAGGAGCAAGAAGGCAGGTATTAGAATCTTATATTCAAAGATTAAAGGATCTTGAAGCTGCTGCTTTAAGTTTTGACGGAGTTTCGTCAGCTTATGCAATTCAGGCGGGAAGAGAACTGAGAGTAATGGTAGAAAGTGGAAAAGTGAATGACGAAATGTCTTCTCAGCTTTCTTACGACATTTCCGAAAAAATTCAAAATGAATTAACCTATCCCGGACAGGTAAAAGTTACTGTAATCAGAGAAACAAGAACAGTAAATATCGCAAGATAATACGTTTTTTAAATACATACGAAAACCCTTTCAAGCAATTGAAAGGGTTTTTATTTGAGGTTAAATTAGAGTTCCGAAGGGACGTTTTATTAAAGGATAGGATGAGAATCCTATCAAATAATTAATTATAGAAGAAAAACCTATTCTCTTTAATATATTTTGTACTCATCGAAATACTCTCAAAAATATCTTTATCACTCGAATCCTGCTCCACAAACCAATGTTCTAATCCTGCTTTTTCTTTGGCTTCAAAAATTCTTTTAAAATCAATTGTTCCGTTTCCGATTTCTGTGAAATCTTTTGTGTCGGATTTCATATCTTTTACATGCCACAAAGGAAATCGTTTCGGATATTTTTCGAAATAATCCAAAGGATCTAAACCTGCTTTTGAAATCCAGTATAAATCGAGTTCCATTTTTACTAAATCTGAAGACGTATTTTTAAGAATAAAATCATAGAAATTATTTTCGTCATCCATTTTCAGGAATTCAAAATCATGGTTGTGATAGGCTAACTGAATTCCGTTTTGTTTTGAAAGTTTTCCTGCATTTTCTAAAACTTCCGGAAGTTTTTGGTAGTTCCCAATGGTTCTTTCGGCTTCGGGAAAATAGGAGCAAACAGCATACTTGGAACCGATAAAATTCAAGTCTTCCAAGGTTTTATCCCAGTTTTGAAGGAGTGTTCCGTTTTCTTTATCGGTGATTCCTGTTCTGTGATGAGAGCTGATTATCTCTAAACCTGTATTTTTAAGAATAGATTTAAATTCAGTTCTGTTTTTTCCGAAGAACCTTCCATTGTAACCATAAATTTCAAGGTTTTTAAAGCCTAAAACAGCAAGTCTTTCTAATGTTTTTTCTAAATCTTTGGAAACAGCATTACGAACGGTATATAATTGTATCGCCAGATTTTTTGACGAATGATTTGCTACGGAAGCTCCACAAGAAATTCCAAGAAATCCTAATGACGAAAGTGATAAAAATTCTTTACGCTTCATAAGATTACAGAAAGGGTTTCATTTCGTCTTCGATCTGCGTTCTCAGTTCCATCAGACGTTTTGCGTATTGTTCCTGTTGCTTTTCCTCTTCAGTTTCGGGAATCCATTTGGGAACGGGAAGTTTTTTACCGTTTTCGTCAACAGCTACAAATACAATGATACAATGTGTTTTCTTATCAAATTGAGGCTGTTTCAGGTTCCTAGAAAAAACATTGATGGAAATATGCATACTCGAAGAACCGGTGTAAATTACCTGCGCTTCAACCTTTACAATTTCACCTATTTTTATAGGCTCATAAAAACGAATTCCGCCTACATAAACGGTTACCGAATAATTTCCACTCCAGGTTGTTGCACAGGCGTAACCTGCCTGATCGATCCATTTCATCACACTTCCACCATGTACATTTCCGCCATAATTAACGTCTGACGGTTCAGAAATAAACTGAAAAGTAATAGGCTTATTGTCCATTTTTTTAATTTTTACTAAAGGTATTTAATAATTTTTGAAATTTTAAATTTTGCCTTATTTTTGGGATAAATTTAATTTATGAAGAAAGTTTTTCATCTTAATACCTGCGATACGTGCAGAAAAATTTTAGCACAGTTTGATTTATCAGACTGGGAGTTGAGAGAAATCAAAAAAGAGCCGATTACAAAAGAAGAGCTGGAAGAAATGCATAAGCAAACGAAGTCATACGAAGATTTGTTTAGCAAAAAATCGACTCAGATTAAATTGAGAGGATTGGATGTGAAATCATTGAAAGAAAAGGATTTTAAAGAGCTTATTCTAGATCATTATACGTTTTTAAAGCGCCCGGTTTTTATCACGGATAAAGAAATTTTTGTTGGAAATGATAAAAATAATGTGGAAGCTTTGAAATCATTTTTTGGAGTGGCATAGTTTCTCACAGATTTCACAGATTCTCGAATAGCATTCAAACCTCATAGGTTTCAAAACCTATGAGGTTTTTTTGCAATTAATAGCAAAAGAAATTCAGTGAAGTTCCTAATCAATTGTAAAAACAAGGTGTTAAAGACAAAAACCTAGCCCCGATTGCAGTGAAAATCCTTTTTTGAAAAAAAAGATTGCAGCGGAAAGCGGGAAAAAGCTCCTAAAAAAGAACCGCTTCATCAGAATGATAAAGCGGTTTATATTTCATTAAAATATTTCCTTAAACAAACGGCATTTTCACCACTTTTGCAGGGATATTTTTGTTTCTTACCTGAATAAAGATTTCAGAACCAAGCTTGAAATGAGGCTTATCAACATAAGCGATTCCCAAACCGATTTTTTTCATTGGAGACTGAGTTCCCGAAGTTACCTTTCCGATCACGTTTCCTTCTGCGTCTACAACAGGGTAGTCGTGTCTTGGAACGCCTTTGTCGGTCAATTCAAAACCAACTAATTTTCTCGTAACACCTTCTTCTTTTTGTTTTGCAAAAATATCTTTAGATACGAAATCTTTGTCAAACTTCGTAATCCAGCCTAATCCGGCTTCGATTGGCGAAGTGGTATCGTCAATATCCATTCCGTAAAGACAAAACCCTTTTTCCAGTCTCAAAGTGTCTCTTGCAGCCAATCCGCAAGGAATAATTCCTTCTTCTGCACCTGCCTCGATGATGGCATTCCAAAGTTTTTCTGCAGCATCGTTCATAAAATAAATCTCAAAACCACCGCTTCCTGTATAACCTGTATTTGAAATGATAACATCGCTTACGCCAGCAACAGAACCTACCGTAAAATGATAATATGGAATTTCAGAAAGATTAGTTTCTGTTAGTTTCTGAAGAATTTCAGTTGCTTTCGGTCCCTGAACTGCCAATAAAGACATTTCGTCTGAAGCATTGGTCATTTTTGCCCCGAAAGTGTTGTATTTTGAAATGTGATTCCAGTCTTTATCGATATTTGAAGCATTTACCACCACAAAGTATTTTTCGTCATTCATTTTGTAAACGATCAAATCATCCACAATTCCTCCGTTTTCGTTCGGAAGACAAGAATATTGTGCTTTTCCGTTTTCTAAAACATCTACATTGTTCGTCGTTACAAACTGCAAAAGATCTTTTGCACCTGCTCCTTCAATGAAAAACTGTCCCATGTGAGAAACGTCAAACAAACCTGCTTTTTCTCTTACTGCAAAGTGTTCTTCCGTAACTCCGGAATATTGTACAGGCATTTCAAATCCTGCAAAAGGTACTATTTTCGCTCCCAAAGAAACGTGTTTGTCGTACAATGCTGTTTTTTTCATGTTTAAATTTAGTTTAATTTCTTTATCTAATGCAATTATTTTAACGCAAAGTCCGCAAAGTTTTTTTTGGACTACTAGCTGTTTTTAAGTTCGCAAAGGCGTTCTACTCAGCAAAGGGCATGAGGTTTTGAACCTAATTTATTTCTTAATTTTAAAACTGTCGAAAGTTTCGTTGAAAACTTTCATGTAATTGCCGTTCCAGTGTTTTTCCTGGCAATTGATGCTTATGATGAACATATCTTTGTTTTTCTGATACAATTTGGTAATCCAGAAAAGCTTTTCTTTCTCATCAAAATATTCGTACAGATATTCGGAATACCCTTTTTTGCTGCCTGTATTTTTTACTTTTTTTTCTTCATCTGAAGAATTGTATAAGGCTAAAATAAATTTCTTCACTTCAGATTTTGGCAATTCGAGATCGTGATATTCCGAAATGGTAATCGCGCCAATCTGGTTGGTCGGGAAAATATTCACGATGCCGTCATCATTCGTTGCTTTCCAGGTATCGGGCATTACAATTGAGTAATTTTCACTGTCATAAAGCTCAGTTCCCAACTGTTGTGAAAAAAGAAAGCTTGTCGCAAAAATAAAAGCGGCGAATAAAATTTTTTTCATCTGTGTCATCAAAGATTGTGTTTATATTCTTCTAAAATAATTTTGAACCATTCGGTAAACTCTTCAGGATTTTTTGCCATTTCTGTTTCCAGATCTTCCAAAGAAATAAAGCGTATTTCTTCTACTTCATCCACGTTGAGATTAAAATCCGAATTATAAATTCCTGTAAATACATGGTCGAGCTCATGCTCCCAAAGACCGCCACCAACATCTGCTTTGTAGATAAAATAAAATTTTTCTGAAAGCTCGGCTTCAATTCCTAATTCTTCGTTCAGTCTTCTTTCTGCTCCTTCGAGATAGGTTTCTCCGTTTCTTGGGTGTGAACATACGGCATTGGTCCATTTTCCGGGAGAATGATATTTTTTTTTGGCACGTTTTTGCAAAAGCATTTCTCCTTTTTCATTAAATATAAAAACCGAGAAAGCACGGTGCAGCAAACCATTGATGTGAGCCTGCTGTTTTTCCATCAGACCCAAAACCTGATCTTCGGGATTTACTAAAACTACCAATTCTTCCATTCCGACAAATTTAAGTTTAATAAATGTATTTCGGAAATTTTTGGTAAAACATCATGATTAAAAGTAAAACTAAGTCTGTTGTCTGCTTAAAGCCTTACCTACTATGATAAAAACCACTGATAAAACAATAAAAAAGATCAGAATATAAAGCGAATTAATAAAAACCTGTGAATAGCCAAACTTGGTAACATCCACAAAAGGATAAGGATAGAAACCGGCAAAGCTCCCACGGGTAAGAATAAAAACCAGATAAAGTAATGGATAAATTGTCCATTTAGGAATCAGTTTGTAGGATAAATCCTTCTTGTTTGCAATAAAAATCCAATATAATAAAGCAAGAAACGGGATGATCGAATGCAAAAGTTCATCAACTATTTTCTGCATTCCTAAAGGATTCCATGCAGATCGTAAAATCAATTGATAAATAAGGCCAACAACCAAAATATAAACCGTTATTGCAGTGATAATCCCTGAATTCTCTATTTTTTCAGAATTTCGGAATAATTGCAACGTAAAATAATACGCAACTATAATGTTGGTAAGAATGGTAAAATAACTGAAAAATCTGATGGTCATTTCTGGTAAGGTCAGTTCAGAATTATTACACATGAGAATATATTGCATAATAATCGCAAACCATCCCAGAATAACAAAAATTAAAGAAAAAAATCTTTTCATAATCTTTTTTAAGTCACATTTAAATATACTAAAAATTGACTATTTGCCTTCAAAAAAAATAATCAAACTGATAATTTGAATTGTTGAGATAACTTTATGTTAATTTATTTTTAATTATTGAGGAATTGATAATGAAATTTGATTGTTTTAAAAAGAAAAATTTTAATCAAATAGATAGGATTTCCAAATTAAATGTTAAAAATTTTCTCTTATTCGTAATGTTTTAGATTGTTTTTTTAGATAAGCTAAAATTAATGCTCCTATATGAATCATATTGTGTAACTTTGCGCTTTAAAATTTTTGAACGATGGAACTAGATTATATTGAGCATATCAGTCCGATTCTAAAAGACGGAATTAAAAATTATCTGATCGATATCGACGGAACAATTACAGAAGACGTTCCAAACGAAGAGCCGGAAAGAATGGTAACCTGTGAACCATTTCCGGATGCACTGGAAACGATCAACAAGTGGTATGATGAAGGTCACCAGATTTGTTTCTTTACTTCCAGAACAGAAAATTTAAAGCAAATTACAATCGACTGGTTAGACAAACACGGATTCAAATATCACAGTGTATTATGTGGAAAACCAAGAGGCGGAAACTATCACTGGATCGACAATCATCTGGTAAGAGCAACGCGATACAAAGGTAAATTTACCGACCTTATCGAAAAACAGGTAACCATCGAAGTTTTTAAAGAAGATTAAATCATAGAAAAGGTTTAAAAATTAAACAGAGAAAAGCATAAGCGCAAAATCTTTTAGTTTTTAAATCTTTTTGCATTTTAAATATAGTATTAAGCAATTATGAAAGTTTTAGCAAACGACGGTTTAGACCAGTCAGGAATCGATGCATTAACGGAGAAAGGATTTGAAGTGATTACCACCAAAGTTCCGCAGGAATTTTTATTAGATTACATCAACGAAAACCAGATCAAAACGCTTTTGGTAAGAAGTGCTACACAGGTAAGAAAAGATATTATAGATAATTGTCCGTCACTGGAAATCATCGGAAGAGGTGGAGTTGGAATGGATAATATCGATGTAGATTATGCCAGGGAAAAAGGAATTCATGTGATCAATACACCGGCTGCGTCGTCAGAATCTGTAGCTGAACTTGTATTTGCCCATTTGTTTTCAGGGGCGAGATTTTTACAGGACTCCAACAGAAAAATGCCTTTGGTTGGTGATACCGAATTTGCATCACTTAAAAAAGCGTATGCTGCAGGAATCGAGCTGAAAGGTAAAACCATTGGTATTATCGGGATGGGAAGAATCGGACAGGAAGTTGCGAAAATTGCTTTAGGATTAGGAATGCGAGTTATTGCTGCAGATAACATGATTGGAAAAGCAAGCATCAAAGTAACATTCTACAACAATCAGTTTATCAATGTTGATATTGAAACTGAACCTTTGCATGATGTTTTAAAGCACGCAGATTTCATCACCCTTCACGTTCCGGCTCAGAAAGACGGATACATGATCGGAAAAGCGGAATTTGATATGATGAAAGACGGAGTAGCTGTTGTCAACTGCTCAAGAGGCGGTGTGATTGATGAAACGGCTTTACTTGAAGCTTTAAATTCAGGAAAAGTAAGATTTGCAGGTCTTGATGTCTTCATTAATGAACCAACACCTTCAAAAGAAGTGATTACCCATTCAAAAATTTCGGTTACTCCGCATACAGGAGCTTCTACCTTGGAAGCACAGGATAGAATCGGACTTTCTTTAGCAGATCAGATTTCAAGTATTTTGCAGATTCAGTAATTTGCCAGATATTAAAATAAAAAAACGCCGCAAATTTCTGCGGCGTTTCTGTTATATATTATTTTTTGTTTTCAATAAATCTCTTATCTCCATTAATAATTTTTGGTCTTCAGTTGGTCCTGCAGGCGCAGCAGGAGCTTCTTCTTTCTTCTTGCCAAGGCTGTTGATCCCTTTAATCATCATAAACAAAACGAACGCAACAATCAGAAAGCTGATTACGGAAGATAAGAAATTCCCATACTTTACACCGTCCCACGAAAGTTCTGCAATGTTTTTTACATTGGCTTTCTCTAAAGCAGGATTCAAAATCAGTGGGGTGATGATGTCATCCACGAGAGATTTTACAATCGCACTGAATGCTGCACCAATAATCACACCGACAGCAAGGTCAACCACGTTACCTTTAAACGCAAATTCTTTAAATTCTTTAGCAAATCCCATAATTTATATTTTTAATTGTTTTACACAAAAGTATTATTTAATAATAGTAATCTTAAAAGTTTTCATCATTTTTTTGATTTAAATTATAATTAGTTTTAAATAATTATGGTTAAATTTAATAAAAATCGCAATCAATGAAAATATTTACAGCAGAAAATATCAGAAAAGCAGATGATTATAACATTCAGAATGAGCCCATTTCTTCAGTACAGTTAATGGAAAGAGCGGCTTTAAGTTGTGCTGATTGGATTTCGGTAAATTGTAAGCAACATACAAAATTTGTAGTTTTCTGCGGTAATGGGAACAATGGCGGTGATGGTTTTGCAGTTGCAAGAATGCTCTATCTGAAAGGTTTTGATGTGGATGTTTTCATTAATAAAGATAAAGTAAGTTTTTCTGAAGATGCTTTGATTAATTATAAACGGTTAAAAGATATTTCGGGAATTTCTGTTAAAGATTTCAGTGAAATCGAAAAATATAATTTTGAAAAAGCTGTTATTATTGATGCTCTTTTCGGTACAGGTTTATCCAGAAACTTACAAGGTATTTATAAAGATTTGATCGAAAATTTAAGCCTAAAAAAAAATCCTAAAATTTCAATTGATATTCCTTCAGGAATGTTTGCCGATCAGCTTAATGAAAAGAATGATGTGATCTTTAAAGCAGATTATACATTGACGTTTCAATTCTGGAAAAAAACATTTCTTCATCCCGAAACCGGAAAATTTGCAGGGAAAGCTTTTGTTTTAGATATAAAACTGAGTTACGAATTTATTGATAAAACAGAGTCAGATGATTTTGTAATCGATGATGATTTAATTTTAAAAATTTTTAAGCCTCGCGCAGATTTCACTCACAAAGGAACTTATGGCAAATCAATCATTGTTGGCGGAAGTTATGGAAAAATCGGAGCAGCAGTTCTTGCTATCAAATCCGCTTTGAAAACAGGATCGGGATTAACATTTGTTCTGGCTCCCAATTGCGGTTATGAAATTCTGCAAACCTCTGCTCCTGAAGCAATGTTTATTGAAGGCGGAGTGAAAAATATAGACACAATAGATGAACAGGAAAATGCAGTATACGGAATTGGTCCTGGATTGGGAACTGAGAAAGAAACAGAAAAAACTTTATTGAAATTTTTAGAAAATCATAAATCTCCTTTAATTTTAGACGCAGATGCGCTTAATATGATTTCTAAAAATGAAGATCATTTAAAATTAATTCCCAAAAACTCGATAATTACACCGCATCCAAAAGAATTTGAAAGGCTCTTCGGAAAAACAGAAAATTCATTTAAAAGATTAGAGGTAGCCAAAACCAAAGCAAAACAGTTCGGAATTTATATTGTTTTAAAAGATCATCACACGCAGGTTGTAAATCCTGAAGGAAAGGTTTTTTATAATATTACAGGTAATTCTGGTTTGGCAAAAGGCGGAAGCGGCGATATTCTGACGGGAATAATTACTTCACTTTTAGCTCAGAAATATTCTTCCGAAGATGCAGCAATTTTGGGAGTCTGGCTTCACGGGAAAGCGGCTGATTTAGCTGCTGAAAAACATTCAAAAGAAGCGATGCAACCGACAGATGTTATTGATGAAATCGGAAATGTCTTTCTTGATTTAAACCAAAAAGCCACAACATTGTTGTGACTTTAAGTATTTTTAAACAGTGATAATTCTAATTGCTAAAAGCCAAAAGCTAATAGCATTTATTCAGGTTTTCCGTTTTCAGCTTCCGTAATTTTAAACTTTTTAGAGTAGATCATGATGACAACTCCTGCAATCATAAACGGAATTGAAAGGATTTGACCGGTGTTTAATCCTGCAAAAGAAATAAACTCGTCACCTTGAGGCTCTTTCAGAAATTCTACAAAGAATCGGATTGCCCAAAGAATAATGAAGAACAAACCAAACAGCCAGCCTTGCTGATATTTTTTGTTGGTTTTTCTGTATAAAATCCAAAGTAAAACGAATAGCAAAACATATCCTACAGCTTCGAACAGTTGAGAAGGAAAACGTGGAATCGTTACTCCGTATTCTCTGCTTTGTTGTGGGAAAAGTAAGGCAAACGGAGAGTTCGGATCTGCCGGTTTACCGATAATTTCAGAATTAAAAAAGTTACCCATTCTTACAAAAGCACCTCCTAAAGCAACTACAATTCCTAATCTGTCATAAACCCAGAACGGATTTTTCTTGATGATTTTGAATGAATAATAAAGCGTTGTGAAAATCAAAGCGATCGTAGCTCCATGACTTGCCAATCCGGAAAATCCTGTGAATTTCAAACCATTTTTCGTACTTATCGGTAAGAAAACGCTCCAGAAATCTTCCTTGAATAATTCAGGCTGATAAAAAATAACGTGTCCCATTCTTGCTCCCAGAATTGTTCCAATCAAAGTCCATGTAAAAAGTGGTTCAAGATATTTTTGGTTGACATTATCAATTTTGAATATTTTGGTCATCAAAACATAACCGAAACCAAATGCGAAAATAAACATCAGACTGTAAAAATGCAGCGTTATCGGTCCCAATTGAATTCCCGAAGTAGGATCCCAGATTTTAAAAGGAGTTTCCAAAGATATTGTGTCTCCGGAAGCGATTGGCTTTTCGGTTTTTAAAGCATATTTCAGCGTTTCGATTTTATCTTCAGGAATATTTGTAACATCTACCGGTTTAAAATCTTTATCAAAAAATTTGTAAGCAGCATTTTTGTAGCTGTTAATAAGAATTGAATTGGTGTGGAATTGATCGGCTTCTACATTAGATTTATTAAATATAATCAGTGTGTTTCCTGTTGTGTTTACAGAGGCGAATTTATTTAAATAGCTAAATTCTGTACTTGCATAAATTTTTACAGGAAATTCAGAAGAATTGATTTTTAATGTTCCGTCAGATAAACTGTCTTGGTAACTCTGTGCAAAAAAACATTGGGTAACCAAAGCAAATATCACAAGATACATTCGGAAGAAAATATTGCTCATTTCTATATTTTTAATTTGAATATTTTAATTTTTCGGAGGAACGGGATCATAACCGCTTCCGCCCCAAGGATGACATTTTGAAATTCTTTTTACACCCAGCCAAAAACCTTTGAAAATACCGTGAACCTGCAACGATTCTACCATATAATGTGAACACGTTGGTTCGTAACGGCAGTTTTTGGGAAGTAATGGCGATATAAACCACTGGTAAAATCTGATGAGAATTACCAACGGTGATGTAATAACTTTATTGAAGGTGAGTTTCAAAACAATGCAAAAATAGAGTAAAAAAATGAAAATTAGTTTAAATTTGTTAGAAGTTTCAAACGGTAAACATATCATTTGTCTGATCAATCAGAAGGTTTTTCAATCTCGGTTCTTTATTAATGATCCTGTTTTTGTCTTAAAGTTTGTAACTTATATTTAAACCTTAAATTAGAAAATCTTGAATCATAATATTCCATTAGCAGAACGATTAAGACCTAAAACATTAGACGATGTTTTGGGACAGGAACATCTTACCGGAGAAAAAGGGACGATCAGAAAAATGCTGGAGAATGATACGCTGAACTCTCTCATTCTTTGGGGACCTCCCGGAACCGGGAAAACAACGCTGGCTGAAATTATTTCGGAAAAATCAGGAAGAAAGTTTTTTAAGCTTTCTGCAGTTTCTTCGGGCGTGAAAGATGTACGCGATGTCATTGAAGACGCCAAAAAACAAAATCTTTTTTCAGGAAAATCGCCGATTCTTTTTATTGATGAAATTCACCGTTTTAACAAATCTCAACAGGATTCTTTGCTTCATGCGGTAGAAAAAGGTTGGGTGGTTCTCATCGGTGCAACAACCGAAAATCCTAGTTTTGAAGTAGTTTCGGCATTGCTTTCAAGAAGTCAGGTTTACATTTTGAAAGCTTTAAGCTATGAAAAACTGGAAGAACTGATTGATATTGCTTCTGAAAGATTTAATAAAGATGAAAACACAGATTTCATTATTAAAGAAAAGCAAGCATTTATACAATATTCGGGTGGTGATGGCAGAAAGCTGATCAATTCTGTGGAATTGGTTCTTAATCAGTTTAAAAATTCTTCAACCATAGAGATCACCAATGATGATGTGATGTCGGTTTTACAGGAAACGATGGCACTTTATGATAAAAATGGGGAACAGCATTACGATATTATTTCGGCTTTCATTAAATCGATGCGTGGAAGTGATCCGAATGGTGCAGTATATTGGTTGGCAAGAATGATTGCCGGTGGAGAAGATATTAAATTTATTGCGAGAAGAATGCTTATTTTGGCTTCTGAAGATATTGGTTTGGCAAATCCGAATGCTCTGGTCATTGCGAATAATTGTTTCCAGGCAATTAACGTAATCGGGAATCCTGAAGCGAGAATTTTACTGAGTGAAACAGCAATTTATCTTGCGGTTTCCCCAAAAAGTAACTCGGCGTATGCTGCAATTAATGAAGCTTTGGCTTTTGTAAAGAAAACCGGAAATCTTCCTGTTCCGCTTCATCTAAGAAACGCACCGACAAAACTGATGAAAGATTTAGATTATGGGAAAGAATATAAATATGCTCATTCCTATGAAGGAAATTTCGTAGATCAGGATTTTCTGCCGGAAGAAATTAAAGATATTAAATTTTATGAGCCGGGCAATAATGCAACTGAAAAGAAAATTTATGATGAGCTTAAGAAAAAATGGAGCGACAAATATTAAATAAAAACGGATGTCTCAAAGGCATCCGTTTTTTATAATAAATTATTTTAATCACTATTTTCTTGTACTCGTAATAAACAAAGTTTTTACGCCATTATAGTCTTTTACTTCTAGATTTTGCGCAATTTCTGAAAAGACTCTCATATTGGTGTCTTTAAATTCATACCCTTCAACAAATACCGGAGTATCTTTTGGAAGATTGCTTTGCTGATTAAAAGAAGCTAAGCTGATATTATCGAATGGACTAACGTTGTTTTTGAATTTCACTTCAGTAAGTCCCTGGTCAGCTAGAAAACTGAATTTTTTTAGCTTTTGAGGCAGACTGGCTGCAGTTTTATAAACTTGTGTACTTTGAACAAAGTCTTTTTGGCTTTCAAACATCGCAACCGTTCCTATCATATCTCCCGATACTGCAAATTTTACATTAGGATTTTTCTGTGCAAATAGAGTAGCAGAAGCAAAAATAAATAAAGAATATAGAATTTTTTTCATAATTAATAATATGAGCGTTAAAAACGTGATAAATGTACTTATATTTTATGAATTGTCAATGAATTTTTTAAATAATTTGTAAAATATTGATGAATAATAGTCTTTCGTTGATTTTATTAGCCCCATCAATGAGATTTTAGAATTTCTATTAATAAAATTTACATGAATAATTCATCATAAGTTTTAAAAATTAAAGAACTTCTTCCTTCCAGTTTTCTTCAATGAGCTTCATTAAAAAGTCTGGGCATTTCATCACTTTGTTGGTTTTTGCGTTTAAAAAGAAAAGAGTAGTGGAAGCTTCAGTAATTTTAATTCCTTCTTCATTGTAAATTTCATATTCAAATTCAATTCTCACTCCCGGAATTTTTCTCATAAATGTGTGAATTTCTAATTTCTGATCGTATAGTGCTGGTTTTAAATACTTAATTTTATAATCAGAAACAGGTAACCAGATTCCGTTATTTTCGATCTCATCGTAAGAGATCCCGATGCTGCGAAAAAGTTCCACGCGCCCGAGTTCGAAATACGTTGCGTAATTTCCGTAATAAACATATTTCATAGGGTCTGTTTCTGCGTAACGTACTCGTAATGAGTGTTTTGAGTGTATCATTTTAAGCTTTAAATTATACATACAAATATATTTTTAAATAATCAATATGCGAAATATTTTTTTTT
>Ga0213828_1001834_pt1 | contig 16474 bp, 21 predicted proteins | sample MC6MC0897MG_FD_180664 | JGI IMG/M metagenome (GOLD analysis project Ga0213828, IMG submission 180664) | Enriched soil aggregate microbial communities from Iowa State University, Ames, United States - MC6-MC0897-MG | ecosystem: Environmental > Terrestrial > Soil > Unclassified | place: USA: Iowa... | reverse complement strand
GCTTTCCACAGAATGCTATATTGACCAAGCTATGGACTTGATATATCATAGATATGTCCTAGTATTACTATTTGTAAAAGTATGTCCGTTGGACTGACCTTTAAGTTAGAGGGGGGAAAAAAATGAGCAATAATCGAGTTTCACGTCGTCAATTCCTAAGCTATACACTAACTGGTGTAGGTGGCTTTATGGCGGCGGGTATGCTGATGCCAATGGTTCGCTTTGCGATTGACCCAGTGCTACAAAATCATGGCGGTGGGAATTTTATACAAACAGAGCATAAAATCGCTGATATTACTGAAGAACCTGTTAAAGTTGATTTGAAATTCGAACAAGTTGATGCATGGTACAAATCAGAAGTGACAAATATGGCATGGGTTTACAAAGAGGGCGACCAAATTATAGCCTTATCTCCTGTTTGTAAGCATTTAGGATGTATGGTGAACTGGGCACAAGATTCAGCACACCCAGATCAATTCTTCTGTCCTTGTCATGCTGGACGTTACGAGAAAAATGGTAAAAACGTTCCAGGAACACCACCTACAGGTCCGTTGGATGAATATGAAGTATCAGAAAAAGATGGTTACTTAATGCTTGGTCCAACTAAAGCAAACACTCTAGTTAAGTAAGGGGGTACAAAACAGTGCTAAATAAAATTTATGATTGGGTCGATGAACGCTTAGATATTACACCGATTTGGCGTGATATTGCCGACCACGAAGTGCCTGAGCACGTAAACCCTGCACATCATTTTTCAGCATTCGTTTACTGTTTTGGTGGATTAACGTTCTTCATTACAGTTATACAAATTCTATCTGGTATGTTTTTAACAATGTACTATGTACCAGACGTAGTGAATGCTTGGAAGTCAGTTTATTATTTACAAAACGAAGTAGCATTTGGTGAAATCGTACGCGGTATGCACCACTGGGGAGCTTCATTAGTAATCGTAATGATGTTCTTACATACGCTTCGTGTATTCTTTACAGGTTCTTATAAGAAACCTCGTGAATTAAACTGGATGGTTGGTGTAGGTATTTTTGGTGTAATGATGGGTCTTGGCTTTACAGGATACTTATTGCCTTGGGATATGAAAGCATTATTCGCTACAAAAGTAGGTATCGAAATTGCTGCATCTGTACCGTTTATCGGTGGGATGATTAAAGTCTTATTAGCGGGTGACTCAACGATTCTTGGAGCTCAAACGTTAACACGATTCTTTGCGATTCATGTATTCTTCTTACCTGCAGTATTGTTTGGGTTACTTGCAGCACACTTTATCATGATTCGTCGTCAAGGAATTTCAGGGCCGTTGTAATAGTTCTTGACGGTTCGATGATTTTTTAAAGGAGGGGACATAATGCATCGCGGAAAAGGAATGAAATTTGTTGGTGATTCTCGTATTAAAGCGAATCACAGAATGCCGAACGTTCCAAAGGATTATTCCGAATATCCAGGTAAGACGGAAGCCTTCTGGCCAAACTTCTTACTAAAAGAATGGATGGTTGGTGCTGTATTCTTAATTGCTTACTTATTATTAACAGTTGCTCATCCATCGCCACTTGAAGGGCCGGCTGATCCAACTAGAGCATATACACCACTACCAGACTGGTACTTCTTATCTATGTATCAACTTTTAAAATACTCATTTGCTTCTGGTCCATACCAAATCATTGGGACTCTTGTAATTCCAGGTCTTGCATTTGGAGCGCTATTATTAATGCCATTTTTAGATAAAGGCCCAGAACGTCGTCCATCTAAACGTCCGTTACCGACTGCGTTTATGTTATTAACTTTGGCTGCTATGTTCTACTTAACTTGGGAGTCAGTTGTGAACCACGACTGGGAAGCTCAAAAAGCTATGGGTGCCATTGTAGAAGAGGTTGAAGTTGATATTGATGAATCTCTACCAGGATTTGCAATTTGGAATGGTGACACTGGTGAACAAGCTAAGACTTGTATCGGTTGTCATGCTGCTGACTTAAAAGGTGGTCCAGCTGCTCCAGCATTAGTTGGTAATGAACTAACAGCTGAAGAAGTTGAAGAAATTATGCACAATGGCCGTGGCTTGATGCCACCTGGTGCTTTTGCTGGTACAGATGAAGAAGCGAAGCAATTAGCTGAATTTATTGCAAGCTTAAAAGCTAAATAAGCATAGTTTAAAAGAGTCAGGAAACTGACTCTTTTTTCTCGCTTTATATGGGACTGTTTCAGCATCAAGAAAGTTCCCGTGAAATATATTTTATTACAATAATTTTTTCCATTTAGGCTTGTGCTGAATTTCCTGTTTTATAGCTACCTTCTGTTCCAATAAAGCTGAATAGTTTGTACTTTTTTGTTAGAATAAATACGGTCTCCTTAATAAAAAAGCGGGCGATTAAGACAATTGGATACATAATTACAGTTAAAAAAGGCATCTTAGTAAAGACGCAAGATAAAGGAGTGTTAAACATGCAAATTACACGTGCAAATATCTGGTATCTCCTTACACATAAATCATTTTTAGTTGTATTACTCATTATTAATCTACTTGGAACAATCTACGGCTATTATTGGTATGGCTGGCAGCTAGCAATAACAAAGCCCATTTTTTATATTTTTGTGCCGGATAGCCCAACTGCCAGCCTATTCTTTTGCTTTGTCTTGATAGTCTGGATTATGGGAAAAAGTTGGCCATTGATGGAAGTGCTTGCTCTAGTTACGTTAGTGAAATATGGGATATGGGCTGACGTTATGAATATTTGGACACTGATTGAAACAGGTTCGATTGGCTGGCAAGGATGGATGCTCGTAGGCTCCCATTTTGCAATGGCTGTTCAAGCAATTCTTTATATCGGGAAATATGTTTTTACATATTGGCATATCGCTATAGCAGCGGTTTGGACATTGCATAATGATGTTATTGATTATGTTTTTGGACAGATGCCCATGTACCGTGACTTAGCAGATTATACTAGCTATATTGGCTATTTTACGTTTTGGTTATCAATTGCATGTATATTTTTAGCTATTTTCTCAATAAGGTGGCGCAAATATTTGCCGAATTAGGGTATTGATTATAGAATTATAGTATCGAGGTAGAAAGGGGTTAATAAATTGTCAACAGGCATGTATATTGTTTATTTTGCGATTATATTGTTACTGCCGCTATATGCTCAAATGAAGGTTAAGGGCACGTACAATAAGTTTGCGAAAGAACGTACAATGAAGGGACAAACAGGTGCAGAGGTAGCGCGTGCGATTTTAGATGCGAACGGTTTATATGATGTACGAGTTGTTCCAACGCAAGGTGTTTTGTCGGACCATTATAATCCGGCAACAAAAACAGTTGCTTTATCAGAAAGTAACTTTTATGAAGCGAGTGTTGCAGGTGCTGCTGTTGCTGCCCATGAGGTAGGCCACGCCATCCAACATAAAGAAGCTTATTCCATGCTAACATTACGTAGTAAGCTAGTTCCAGTAGCAAATATTTCATCCAATGCATCTTGGATATTTGTAATGATTGGTATTTTTTCTGGCTTGTCCAATATGTTATTACTAGGTATCGTCCTACTAGCTGCAGGCGTAGTTTTCCAATTAGTAACCTTACCCGTTGAATTTGATGCATCTAAGCGTGCGTTAGTGCAAATGAATTCATTAGGTATCATTACAAATGAGGAAGAGCGACCAGCGCGAAAAGTGTTAAGTGCAGCGGCATTAACATATGTTGCAGCCGCAGCAGTAGCTGTCTTAGAATTATTACGTTTAGTGTTAATCTTTACAAATATGCGTAGTGATGATTAACGTAAAGGCTTGCTGTAGTGGTGAAATCGCCACTATGGCAAGTTTTTTATCTACAAAGAAAAAAACTGCTCACCAGATAGCTAGCAGTTTGAATTCTTTGAAGGGGACTTTGTTAATGAAAAGTCCATGCTCGTTTAATGTAAGGGCTGTTTTTGATCGTCAAGGGTAAAGCCCTCTCCTGCAACATCACGAACTTCGATAATGGATACAAAGGCATGTGGATCTACATCATGAATAATTGATTTCAACCGTACTACTTCATTTCGGCCAATCACACAATATATGACTTCCTTTTGCTGCTTTGTAAAATGACCATGACCCTCCAGAATTGTGATTCCGCGTTCCATACGTAGTGCAATCATTTCAGCAATCGTACTTGATTTCTCAGAGATAATAAGTGCTCCACGTGCAGCATAAGCTCCTTCTTGAACAAAATCAATGACACGAGCTCCAACAAACACCGCAACAAGCGTATACATCATAGAGCGTGCATCTAAAAAAGTTAACCATGATAGAATAATAACGATGGCATCAAAGATGAACATTGTTTTACCCATGCTCCAGCCGAAATATTTATGACCTAGTCGCGCTAAAATATCCACACCACCAGTCGTACCACCAAAACGAAAGACAATGCCAAGTCCTAGTCCAACAAATACACCTGCAAAAAGAGCAACAAGTAGCATATCGTCCTCTAAATGAATTGTGAATTGATATTTTTGGAAAACTTTAAGGAATACGGATACCGATAAGGTTCCCACAAGTGTATAAATAAATGACTTTTTTCCAAGTAAACGATAGCCTATGATAAACATAGGAATATTCAATAGTAAATTCATTAAGGCAGGGTCCCAGCCTAGTGTAAAATAAAGTATAAGAGTGATACCACTTAAGCCACCTTCGCCAAGCTGATTTTGCATGTTAAAGTGGACGAAGCCGAAGCTAAAAATAGCAGCTCCGAGCATAATTGCGATGATATTGCGAATTTTAATCTGTTTTAGCATGTGTCCTCCTGTAGTTCCAACAAATGAAGTAGTGCTATCTATTATCTGACATTTTATTGTTTTTGACAACAATGGTGTAAATTTTATACGATGGTATGTAGGAGTGTGATTATAATGACTGAACAAGTGACAATGCAAGCTTTACAGCAGCGTGTTGATGATTATATAGGACAATTTAAGGAAGGTTATTTCCCACCCTTTGAATTATTGGCACGATTAACAGAGGAGCTTGGTGAATTATCACGAGAGGTACAAGATGTTTACGGACAAAAAAAGAAAAAGAGTACAGAGGGCACAAATAGCATTGAAGAAGAGTTAGGGGACTTTTTCTTTGTGTTAGTTTGCTTTGCCAATGCACAAGGTATTCAATTAGATGAAGCACTTTTACGCGTCATACATAAATTTGAAACGAGAGATAAGGATCGCTGGACTAGAAAGGATGAGGAATAATGTCGATTCGTGTAGCAATTGCAGGACCGAGGGGAAAAATGGGGGCTGAAGCTGTACATACAGTCATGAAACATGACAAAATGGAATTAGTAGCTGTACTAGATTATAAGGAAGTAGGAAAAACATTAGCTGATTTAGACATGTTTCCGGCGAGCTATACAGTACCTGTATTTACAGAAATGCATGATCTTGTAGAAGCAACGGCACCAGACGTATTAGTGGATTTAACAAACCCTCATGCCGTCTATAAGCATACAAAAGAAGCATTACATTTAAATGTACGACCTGTCATAGGAACAACAGGTTTTACAGATAGACAGCTAGAAGAATTATCTGCAATTGCAAAAGAAAAAGAGCTAGGATGTATTATTGCCCCAAACTTTGCAATCGGTGCTATATTGATGATGAAATTCGCGAAGGAAGCGGCAAAATACTTACCAGATGTAGAAATTATTGAAATGCATCACGATCAAAAGCTAGATGCTCCATCTGGGACGGCTGTTAAAACAGCACAATTGATTCAAGAAGTTCGAGCACCAAAAGGGCAAGGACATCCTGAAGAAAAAGAAACGATTGCTGGTGCTAGAGGGGGAGAGTTTGATGGCATGCGCATACATTCCGTCCGATTACCAGGGCTAGTAGCACACCAGCAAGTTTTATTTGGTGGGGATGGGCAGTTATTAACGATTCGCCATGATTCTTTAAATCGAAATTCTTTTATGTCAGGGATAGCCTTTTGCGTAGAAGAGGTCATGAAAATGGATCAACTTGTATATGGTTTAGAAAACATCATCTAAAGATGGGGATGGACGCTTTATGAAAATCGCACTAATTGCACATGATCGTAAAAAAGATAATTTAGTACAGTTTGCTATTGCTTACAAAGATATTTTAAATGAGCACCATTTGTATGCTACTGGTACAACAGGGCAGCGCGTAATTGAGGCTACAGGTTTAGAGGTTACCCGTTTTCGTTCAGGTCCACTTGGTGGAGACCAACAAATTGGCGCAATGATTGCCAATAATGATATGGATATGGTTATTTTTTTCCGCGATCCTTTAACCGCACAACCACACGAGCCAGATGTTTCTGCACTTATCCGTCTCTGTGATGTTTACCAAGTACCACTGGCAACAAATATGGGAACTGCAGAAATATTACTTAAAGGCCTACAAGAGGGCTTTGTGGATTGGAGATTGATTCAAGAAAGAAGAAATTAAAAAAGACGCGATTTAGAAAGGATGATCATCGAATGAGAAAGCTAAAAATAGGCATTACCTGTTACCCAACTGTTGGAGGCTCTGGTGTCATTGCGACAGAATTAGGAAAAATGCTTGCAGAGAGAGGACACGAAATTCATTTCATCACCTCAAGCGTACCATTTCGATTGAATAAAATTTATCCAACCGTCTTTTTCCATGAAGTAGAAGTGAATAACTATTCGGTATTTCAATATTCTCCATACGATATTGCTTTAGCAAGTAAGATGGCTGATGTCATTAAAGATGAAGAGCTGGACGTATTACATGTGCATTATGCTATTCCACATGCAGTATGTGCGGTATTAGCACGTGAAATGAGCGGGCGGGATATTGGCATTGTCACAACCTTACATGGCACTGATATATCGGTGCTAGGGCAGGATTCCACTCTGTCACAGGCGATAAAGTATGGCATTGATAAATCTGATATTGTCACTACAGTATCCCAAGCTTTAAAGGAACAAACTTATGAACTAATAGATACGGTAAAGCCTATTGAAACGATTTACAACTTTGTAGATGAGCGTGAATACTTCCCTCGTAATTCAGGTAATTTAAAGGAACAATTTGGTATTCAAGATGATGAAAAAGTCATTATTCACGTCTCTAACTTCCGTAAAATTAAGAATCTTCCGCATATTGTGGATGCATTTATGAAAATACGTGCGAATATGAAGGCAAAATTATTATTAGTAGGGGATGGACCAGAAAAGCATCGTGTAATGGACCAAGTAAAGGAAAGTCCTTATGTAAAAGATGTTTTGTTTTTAGGGAAACAGGAAAACTTGGCTGAATTGTATGCCATTAGTGATCTAAAATTATTACTTTCACAGCAGGAATCTTTCGGATTGGTATTATTGGAAGCAATGGCGTGTGGCGTGCCTTGTATTGGCTCAAATGTTGGAGGAATCCCTGAGGTAATCGAACATGATGTGGATGGTTATATAGTGGAATTAGGGGATACAGATGCTGTAGCAGGGTACGCTGTAAATTTATTGCAGGATGAAGTGAAATTACAACGTTTCCGTGAAGCTGCTATTCGTGCTGTCGATGAAAAATTCCACTCAGCTAAAATTGTAGAGCAATATGAAAAATTGTACGAGAAGGTTGCGGAAAGAAATCATGCAAAACAATAAAGAATGGCAAGCAGCCTATTCAGTTATAGAACAATTAGAAAACGCAGGCTTTGAAGCAGTCATCGTTGGTGGCGCGGTACGAGATACAATACTCGGTCGCCCTGCCCACGATGTAGATGTGGCGACAAATGCCATGCCAGAAGAAGTGAAGTCTGTCTTTCATCATACGGCTGATATAGGTATTCAGCATGGGACGGTGCTTGTTATCGTGCCTGCCGGTTCTGTAGAGGTAACGACATTTCGTACCGACGGACAATATACGGACCACCGTAGACCTGAGGAAGTGCAGTTTGTCCGTTCGCTCCAGGATGATTTACAGCGACGAGATTTTACGATGAATGCCATTGCGATGTGCCGCGATGGCTCTTTCGTTGATTTTTACGGCGGACGTCAGGATATTGAGGCTGGTATTATACGCGCTGTAGGTAATCCACAGATTCGATTTACTGAGGATGCATTACGCATGCTTCGAGCGGTACGATTTTCAGCCCAGCTTGGTTTTGAAATTGAGTCTGCAACATTGTTGGCAATTCAGAATAAGGCCGCTGATATTTCCTGGATTGCAAATGAGCGCATAAAGGCAGAGCTTGATAAGATGTGGACAGGGAAAGATGTTTTTAAAGGTATTACAATGCTTGAGAAAAGTAGTTTAGCCAATTATTTGCAAGGTTCTTTTGAGGCTAAGCAATGGTGTGATTTTAAGGCTCATCATAAGCTAATAGGCTGGGCATATTTTGCGGTGTTACAGGGTGAATGTTGGCAAGACGTATTGCGTAGCTATCGATTATCGAATAAGGAAATCGGTTTTGTCAAGGCCGTAATAGCCGCTTTAGATGCCTTAAAAATAGGCTGGTCCAATATGGATTACTTGATGTTTACGCAGCAAGAACTTGAAACAGCTCGCTATGTTGCAGAGCTTAGAGAACTTAGCGTTCACATACCACAGCAAAGTATACCTGAATTACAAGCTCAGCTTCCTATAAAACATCAGCAGGAATTAGTAGTAAACGGTTCTGATCTATTAACATGGTCTGGAAAAAAGGGTGGGCCATGGGTAAAGGAAGCATTACAGAAGATGCTAGAAGCAGTCGTAAATGGCGAACTTCGAAATGACCGACAACAGATAAAGGAATGGATAGAGCATGAGTATTTCCATGAAGGATGAAATTTTAAAAAGAATATTAGCAGCTGATGGTGAAGCGGTTTCTGGCCAGGAGCTGGCAGATTCTCTTGGTGTATCGCGTACAGCCATTTGGAAGCATATGCAGACACTGCAGGAAGAAGGCTACACATTTGAAACAATTAAGAAAAAAGGTTATGTACTGACAGGAGTACCTAATAGTTTAAATCCAACCCAAATTGAGCTTTTTTTAAATACAAAACAATTTGGACGGGAAATTCATTATTTCGATGTAGTCGATTCAACACAAACAATTGCTCATAAGCTTGCACAGGAGGGAGCACCACAAGGCACGGTTATAATTGGGGAAGAGCAAACTGCTGGCCGTGGCCGTATGGCTCGTATGTGGGAATCTGCAAATGGCACTGGCATTTGGATGACTATTATTGTGAGGCCAGATGTTACACCTCAGCAAGCTTCTTCCTATACGCTTGTCGTGGCAGTTGCAGTGACACTGGCAATTAAGACATTATATAAACAGGTTGAACCGGCTATTAAATGGCCAAATGATCTTCTGATTAACGGAAAAAAATGTACTGGTATTTTAACGGAGATGCAGGCAGAAGCGGATATAGTACAAGCTCTACTTGTAGGTATCGGCATTAATGCAAATCAGGTGGCATCAGATTTTTCACCAGATATAGCTGATATTGCAACATCTCTACGCTTAGAAGCAGGTGAGGAGATTAACCGTGCTGCACTTGTTGCAACAATCTTACAGTACTTAGAGCAATTTACAGAGTTATATGTCAAAGAGGGCTTTATAAGTATAAAAGCGCTGTGGGAGCAAATGTCCTGCACAATTGGTCAACGCATTGAGGTTACAACGATACGTGAACGTTTTGAAGGCATTGCTAGTGGAATTACAGAAGATGGAGTACTACAGCTTACCCAAGATGATGGAACTATCCGTACAATCTATGCAGGCGATATAAAAATCATATAACAATAAGCTGCAAGTTTATTCCTTGCAGCTTATTTTAATTTCACTTTTTTAAAGACACATCTAAGTCACCGTGCGACAAGGAAACATTCAATTGATGATCACCCTTGTTTAATTGAGTCACCGTTCCGCTTTGCTCTTCGTCATTGATGGATACATCACCAAAGCTTGTGTTTAATGCATAACCAATATCACTTTGTTTATTTTGTAAGTGAAGCGTTGCATCGCCAAAGCTAGAAGTAATAGTGGTTTGACCATTTAAAGTTCCATCAATATTTATATCTCCGTGCTTGCTTTCAATGTTGATGCCGTTACTAGAATATTGTTGGAGCGTTAAATCACCAAAGTCCTGGGCAACCTCTGTTTTCTCACCTGTCGTATTCGTAAATGTAATATCACCGTAATCTTGAATAAGATTAAGCTGTTGATAATGTAGTCCTTGTAGTGCTGTATCTCCGAATTTACTGTCTATCACAATCATATCTAGTTTTTTATCTGCTGGGACATAGAGTTTGATAGAAGGTGAAGAAAAGCTAGCAAAGCCAAATTGCATGCGGTTCTTTTTCTTCGCTTTTGCTTCAATCGTTAAAGTTCCATTTTCAATATGATATGTTACATCTTGTTGCTCAAGTACATTTGCTTCTAGCTTATAGTTGCTATCATTTGCAATAATGCTAATATCGCCATAGTCATTCACTATATTTATACTCGTAAATGCATCCAAATCATGTGATTGACTAACTAATGTATTATTGCTTGGTATATGTAGGCCATCCTCATCTTTGATAAGTAACCAGCGACCGCCTGAAAAATAGCCAACTACTGCTAATAAAATGCCAAAAGCAATCATTGTCATTGCTAAAAGAGTATTTTTGGAAGTCATTTTAAAAACCTCCTTTTTGTTTTCTCATTATTTTGTGGAATAATCTTCCCAATGTTTCAACTGAAATAAGGACGATTTTCTTGATAAAACGAGCGACGACAGGAAAGAGTAAAACGCCCAAACCTGTTACGATAAAGCCAACACCTATAAAGAGTAAAGCAGTGGGCCAATCCTCTGTTAAAATAAAGAAACCTGAAATAAGGGCGGCAATTCCACCGAAAAAAATACTGATGATGCCAGCCCCAATTGCAAAGATAAAACTGATAATCACCGCACCAAATGAAAAAATCAGTGCAATAGCCGCTGCAAGTAATGGTAGAGAAAGTGGTGCAGACAATATAGCTAGAATAATGAGCCAAATGGCTGTCATATTCTTTTTAGCTGATTTTTCTGAAGAAGCCTCCAAATCTTTCAGTGCAAAATCAGCTAATATTTGAGAGGCTACTTGTGAAGGGGAGCCGAGTTCTACAATAACCTTTTGTTCATTCTCCTCTCCAGCCTCTTCAAAGTATTCTTCATAATAGGCAAGCGCAGCATCTAATTCATGCGCAGGAAGCCGACGTAATTTTCCTCGAAGCTTTTTTAAATAGCTAACTCTATCCATTTACATTACCTCCTAATAGTACACAATCAACCTTTTCCTTATAGAGTTTCCATTCTTTTAAAAGCTCTAGTAATCGTATTCGACCTTGTTCAGTAATTTGATAATACCGTCTATTTCTACCTTGATATGGCTGATCGTAGGTTGTTAGGTAGTTTGCTTTTTGTAATCGACGTAGCACCGGATATAACGTTGATTCCGAAATATCCATCACAGACTGGACTTGCTGTGTCAATAAATAGCCATATGCATCCTCTTTATCGACAATAGCAAGCACACAAGCATCAAGCAAAGCTGAACCAAGCTGAAATGTCATTTTTTTCACCTCTCAATGGGTTACTTATACAAGGGTTTATATTATATATCATATAGTATAGGGATATTATATGATGTATAGCATTAAATTGTCAAATTCTATAAAAAATAAATGACACTATTGTCATTTATTTCTTGACTTCGAATAGTTGCTAAAGTATTCTGAAAATGATACTAGTGTCATTTTTGGAGAAGGAGGACAATTAGGTGCCAAAGGTAAGCAAAGAATATGTACAGGAAAAGAAAAAGAAGATATTAGATTCTGCCTTAACTGTTTGTAAAATGAAGCCACTCTACGATATTACGATGAGAGATATTATTAAAGCTTCAGGAGTAAGCCAAGGGGGGATCTACCGTTATTATTCAGATTTGGATGAAATACTTGTTGATGTCATTAACCAGGCTAATGCTAACGCAGATTATAAACATCTTATTGATGAAATAATGGATACTAGTGATTCCCCCAAAACATCAATATTTCAATTATTTACTTTTCTCGGGCAGTATATAAAGGAAAACCTATTGACGGTGGGAAAATTCCAATTTGAACTCACTATTTTATTTGCCAACAATCCAAAAAGACAAGAGAAAATTTTATCAAACATCACGGAAAATGAAAGTGGCCAATATTTAATGCAGAATCTTTTTATTGCCATACGTAAGGGAATATCTACAGGCTGCTTTCAACCAGCAATTTCGATTGAGGACCTATCTATTTTTATGGTTACCTCAATTGATGGTATTGTTAGAGATGTTTTATTGCAAAAATGTTATGGGGTTTTTCCGATTGATCAAATGCAGTTTGATGAAATTAAATTGATGAATACACTGTGTAAATCTGTGTTATTACTACTAGGCTCTAAGGAAGGGGAGACAAAGAATTGAGCGTAGAGATAAGAAGATTTTTAGTCCTAACCTTTGCAACTTCATGGTTCATATGGGGAGGCTTAGCCCTCTTAACACAGCTAAATCTTCTGAAATTTGGCAGTGCGGTTTCGATGATATTATTTATTCTGGGCGGTGTCACGCCAGCATTTTGTGAGATTTGGTTAAAAAAGAAATATTCAACGAAAGAAGAGTTTCATTCTTTTATCCATAATATAAAAAATGCTAAACACCCTTTATCATGGTACATATTTGTTATAGGCTTGGCATTTATCGCTTGCTTTTTACCAACTCTCTGGGGTGGAGCAGTAATGGAAGAACCACTATACCTAGCATTTATTGAACTTCCAATTATGATCATTGGAGGGGGTTTAGAGGAAATCGGCTGGCGTGGATTTTTACAGCCATCTTTGCAAAAAAGATGGTCTCCATTACTCAGTACATTTATGGTAGGTGCTATTTGGACTATTTGGCATTTGCCACTTTGGTTTGTTGTGGGCTCTAATCAAATGAATATGAACTTCCTTTGGTTTACTTTAACAGCCTTGGCATTATCCTTTTTATTAACCGTTATTTATCTTTTCACTAATAGCATTTTTCTCTGTATTATTTTCCATGCTTTCATCAATTCACTTTGGGATGTTTTTATTCCAGTTACAAGTGTGACGTCTGGCTTATGGACTTTTTTATTGGCTTTCCTTCTTTTCACAATTTTTGAAGCCTATCGAAAAAAGAGTTTTCGCATAGTAAGAACATAGAGGTTTTTAATTGAAACCATAAAGTAAATGTAATTATAAGAAAATAATAATTGAAGATTAGTAGGAAAATCTGTTATAGTATGTGCTGAAGGGCAGTATCCTTTGTGAACGGCACCTTCAAAAAGTAAGACCTATTTCTAATAAATATCTGCCTTGATCTTTTGAAGACAGGGACGGAAGAAAACGAACGTTCAAAAATGTAACCTGATTCAAAATACAGGCTATTAAATGTTCAATATGCCTATAAATCAATCAAGTTACGGCCTCTTATGGATATTGCAATCTAGGAGGTAATTTTGACTATGAACGAAACACTACCCTTCTGTCCATTTAGGAACGGAAGGGTTTTTCTGTTTTCTTCCCTTAAAAAAGGAGGACTACATGATGAAAACGACTTCAGATTTTTTAAAGATGAAGGGAGCAGGTGAAAAAATTGTTATGCTAACTGCATATGATTATCCTGCTGCAAGATTCGCGGAGGAAGCGGATGTTGATATGATTCTAGTGGGCGATTCACTAGGAATGGTGGTGCTGGGCTATAACTCCACAATGCCAGTCACCGTAGCAGATATGGTCCATCATGCAAAAGCAGTGCGCCGTGGTGCCAAGGATACGTTTGTCGTTGTGGATATGCCGTTTGGTTCCTATCATGGTGATGTAAACGAGACGTTGAAAACGGCTGTATTCATGATGCAGGAAACGGGTGCGGATGCACTAAAGTTAGAAGGGGCTGATGAGATTATACCAGTAATACGTAAATTAACATCAGCTGGTATTCCAGTAGTAGCACATTTAGGGTTGCTGCCACAATCAGCAGGAGTGCTTGGCGGCTATAAGGTTCAGGGTAAAACCGCAGAGCAGGCAACGAAGCTACTAGAAGATGCAAAAAAATGCCAAGAGGCTGGAGCTTGTGCAGTTGTTGTCGAATGTATTCCACATCAGCTTACAGAGTTGCTAGCTGCTAATCTAATCATCCCAACGATTGGTATTGGTGCAGGAGTAGAGGCTGATGGGCAAGTATTGGTTTATCATGATATGCTCGGCTACGGCTCCCATCACGTACCGAAGTTTGTAGAGCGTTTTGGGGATATGGGGAACGAGGCAAGTCGTGGAATTGCAGATTATGTAACTGCAGTGAAGGCTGGAACATTCCCAGCACCAAAGCATTTCTTCACGATGAAAGAGGAAGCACTGGATCAGCTATACGGGGGCGTAAAGTAATGAAAGTAGTCACAACGATTCAAGCACTAACAGCTGAAATCCAAGCAATAAAACGAGATCAACAATCAATTGGTCTTGTTCCAACGATGGGTTACTTACATGAAGGGCATTTAACACTTGCAAAGACAGCTCATGCTGAAAATGATGTAGTTATAATGAGTATTTTTGTTAATCCAACGCAATTTGGACCAAACGAAGACTTTGAAAGCTATCCACGAGACCTGCTGCGAGATACGGAATTGGCAGCTTCAGCAGGCGTAGATATTGTTTTCGCACCAAGTGTTGAGGAGATGTATCCCTATGATGGTGGCATTCGTATTCAGGCGGGTGAACAAGCAACCATTCTTTGTGGCGCGAGTCGCCCTGGGCATTTTGATGGCGTTTTACAGGTCGTATCAAAATTATTTCACCTAGTACAACCAACAAAAGCATATTTCGGTCAGAAGGATGCACAGCAAGTTGCTCTAATTGCTACAATGGTTCGTGATTTTAACTATCCGTTAGAAATGAGAGTCGTTCCAATTGTACGTGAGGAGGATGGCTTAGCAAAATCCTCTCGAAATGTCTATTTAAATCAAGCAGAGCGTTTGGAGGCACCTGCCATTTATGAAGCACTACAGCTAGCCCGCGATAGCTTCTTAACAAATGGAGACGCAGAGAACGCTCTTATGAAAGCGAAAGCACATATTGCTGCAAAGACTCATGGCAAGATAGATTACATGGAGCTGTTAGCGTATCCGGATTTAACACCAGTCACTGCTGACACTGAGCAAGTATTATTAGCTACGGCTGTCTATATTGGTAGCACTCGTTTAATTGATAATTGTATCTTTAATGTGAAAGAGGGATTATAAAATGTTAAGAATGATGATGAACAGTAAAATCCACCGTGCAACAGTGACACAAGCAGATTTAAACTATGTTGGATCGATTACAATTGATGAGGATATTTTAGATGCAGTAGGTATGCTTCCAAATGAAAAAGTGCATGTTGTGAATAATAACAATGGGGCACGCTTTGAAACTTATATTATTGCAGGAGAGCGTGGATCAGGCGTTATTTGTGTCAATGGAGCAGCAGCACGTCTAGTACAGCGTGGAGATATTGTCATTATTATTTCTTATGTGTATGTAGATAATAAAGAGGCCAAAGAGCATAAGCCAACTGTGGCAATTATGGGTGAGGGCAATTCGATTAAAGAAATGATTACCCATGAGCCAGAGGCAACCGTGATGTAGCATAAAAGGGAGCGTGTACAAATTGTGCATGCTTCTTTTTTATGCCTATACTTAAAAGGCAAAGGGATGCTGCTAAACTAAATATATGATAAAATTCATCTATCTAATGTGAACTGTGAGTTGAGATGTATGATGGAAAGTCAAAAATATGCAATTGTTGATTTGGAGACAACTGGTCATTCTCCAGCAAATGGGGATCGAATGATTCAAATCGCCATTGTAATTATAAAAGATTGGCAAATTGAGCGTACCTTTACAAAGTTTATTAATCCTGGTAAAGCCATTCCGCCTTTTATTCAGGATTTAACGCATATTACGGATAAGGATGTAAAGGATGCATTACCGTTTGAGGCATATGCCGACTACATATATGAACTGCTTGCTGAGTGTGTATTTGTTGCGCATAATGCAGATTTTGACTTATCCTTTTTACAAGCAGAGTTTAAGCGTGCTGGCTTACCAAAATGGCAAGGGAAAAAGATGGATACGGTTGAGCTTGCCAAAATCTTGTTCCCCATGTCATTAAGCTTTAAGCTAGGTGATTTAGCAGCAGATCTAAATATACCATTAGCGAATGCACATCGTGCTGATGATGATGCCCTGGCAACGGCTGAACTTTTTATATGCTGCTGGAAGGAGCTACTCACGCTTCCACAGCTAACGCTGGAGCAAATGCATAGACGATCATTTAGATTGAAATCAAATGTATCTCAACTGTTTTTTGAGGCTCTTCAAATTAAACGTCAGCATGTAACGGGGAATGAAAATGTTTCCTACTACCGGAATTTAGCAATAGGTGATGGACGAAAACAG
>Ga0213828_1001833_pt1 | contig 16481 bp, 14 predicted proteins | sample MC6MC0897MG_FD_180664 | JGI IMG/M metagenome (GOLD analysis project Ga0213828, IMG submission 180664) | Enriched soil aggregate microbial communities from Iowa State University, Ames, United States - MC6-MC0897-MG | ecosystem: Environmental > Terrestrial > Soil > Unclassified | place: USA: Iowa... | reverse complement strand
CTCCTAGGGGATTAAGCGTCCAAGATGAGACCCTGGAGCGAGCAGCGCGAGTGAAGCGGCTCATCGGACGCCCCCTGGAAAGCACACTGGCGGAGCGGAAGTCAACCACAAGTTATGGTGAAGAGCCAGTTTATTAACTAAATAGCAAGAATCTGCCCTTCCTCGAATATATTCCAATTCCTACATAAGATTGAAATGTATTCTGTTAGCTTGTATCAAGGAATAAGGCAGGTTCTTTTTCTTTACAGATTTTTAATAAGGATTTCTTTTGAATCTGTTTTGTAACAGTTTTTTAAAATAACAAATTGTTATATACCATAAATACCAAAATGTCCATTAAAACCATAATATTGAGTATTTAATGAAATGAACTACAATGAAAATCGTTCACATCTTATAGAGATTAGGGGTGAATTTGTATGTGGAGTAATCGTTTTGCACGCAGTTTTGTTAGCGTTCTCATTTTCATAACAATTCTGTTAGTTTCATGTCAGGAAGACGTTTACCCTACCGACAATGAGCAGTTAAGTCATGAGGAACAAATCGTTATTCGATTTTCACATGTAGTTGGTGAAAATACACCGAAAGGAATGGCAGCCGTAAAATTTGCAGAGCTAATCAAAGAACGAAGTAATGGACATGTCGAGATTCAAGTGTTTCCAAATGGGGTTCTTTATAAAGATGGCGAAGAAATGAATGCATTATTACGTGGGGATATTCAAATGATTGCCCCTGCTATTTCAAAAATTACAACGCTTGTACCAGAGTGGTCAGTTATGGATCTACCCTATGCATTTAAAAATGCAGATGAAGTGCATACATATGTCAACAGTGATGTTGGTCAATCGTTAATGACAAAATTAAATGCTCATAATCTATTTTCCATGGGCGTTTGGGATAGTGGATTTAAGCAATTTAGTAATAGTATTCGACCTATAGAAACTGTGCAAGATTTGAATGGCTTGCGTATGAGGATTATGCCAAGTGATGTTTTATCTGAACAGTTTTCCATTGTTGGAGCCTATCCAAAACGCATTGACTTCAATACTGTTTTTCATCAACTACAAAGAGGCAATGTCGATGGTCAGGAAAATACGCTGACAAACATTACAAGCAAAAATTTACATTCGCTACAAGACTACTTAACGGTTAGTAACCATGGCTATCTTGGTTATTTACTGCTAATGAATCATGAATTTTGGAATTCCCTACCGGAAGATGTGCAAACTCTGCTCATAGAAACACTAAAGGAAGTACAAGAATGGGAATGGCAACTTGCAGAAAATTTAACAGCAGAGCGACTTGAAGAAATGGAAGCATGTGATTGCATTAAAATCTACAATTTATCAGATGAAGAGAAGGAAGAATGGGAATCTGCATTCGAGCCTGTTTATCGCTATTATGCAGAAAACTATGGGAAAAAATATATCCAAGCACTTCCTAAAAATCAATCACAACACTAGCATGGGTTAAAAAGGTTCACCTTTTAACTATAATCATAACATTTAGGGGGATATGTAATGAAAAAATGGCTTTTCATGTCACTTATGGCTGTACTAGTTTTAGCACTTGCAGCTTGTAGTGGTGACAAAAAAGAAACATCTGCACCAGCAGCTGAGGGTGATGGCGGATATACCAAGGACAAACCGCTTGTTATTAAATTCTCACATGTAACATCAATTGATAGTGTAAAAGGAAAAGCAGCTGATGCTTTTGCGAAATTAGTAGATGAAAAAACAGAAGGTAAAGTAAAAGTTGAAGTTTACCCTTCTTCACAATTATATGGGGATAATGATGAACTAGATGCGCTAGTATCTGGAAATGTTCATATGATTGCTCCTTCTGTAACAAAAATGGTTAAAATCGACCCACGTTGGCAATATGTTGATATGCCTTATCTATTTGAGAACGAAGAGCACGTACGTAAATTCTTTACTTCTGACGTAGCTAAAACAATTCTTGAATCGAATCAATTAGCAGCAAATGATATTAAAGGTTTAGTATTCTGGGAAAATGGCTTTAAACATTTCTCAAATAACAAGCATCCACTTGAAAAAGTAGAAGATTTTAAAGGATTGAAATTCCGTGCACAAGCAGGAAAAGTATTAGAAGCTCAATTTAAAGCGCTAAATGCCGGCTCTGCAACAATTGCATTTGGTGAAACATATGCTGCCCTACAACAAGGAACAGTTGATGGACAAGAAAATACATTCAACAACTTTGATACACAAAAATACCAAGAAGTTCAAAAATATTTCTCAGTATCTGAACATGGTCGCCTTGACTATGCAATCTTTGTTAACAAATCATTCTGGGAGAAAATCCCTGCTGACTTATTAACAGCAGTGGAAGAATCATTAGATGAAGCAACAAAACTAGCTTGGGATTTAGCTGCTGATGAAAATGCAAAATCATTCGAGAACATTAAAAACTCTGGTATTGAAGTTCTTGAGTTAACGACTGAACAAAAAGAAGCTATTAAAGCAAAACTTGAACCAGTATATGAAGAGTTTGGTGAAGTGATCACTGAAGAATTAATTAATGGTATTCGTGATCTGAAATAACGTAATTTTGGGTTATTAAAAAATCTTTCTATTCGGGGAATTAAATCGTTTAAATAAGAATCTGCTCATTTTCACGGATAAGCCACAGGGTTCATCATACAGATGAGCCTTGTAGGTATAATCCGCAGAATTCATGCAGATTCTTTTTCAAAATCCGTGCCATCCGTAGGGAATTGAGGTCAACATTATACACTACGCTTTGGCACAGTAAAGATCTGCTGAATAAAGATGGGGAATTATTGAATTTTAATAAATCGCTTACACAAAACCTGTACGAACGGGTGCTAAGACGCTCACTACAAGCAGCAACATTACTATAGTGGGAGATTAAGCACCCGTTTGTACTTACATGATGAATAATCATCATTCCCTTTTCAAATATATACATGAAGGAGGCAATTAAATGAAGGCCTTACATAAAATCTGGGGCTATTTAGAAGAAATCCTAGCTGGAATCTTTTTCGTAGCAGGTGTAGTTCTTATTTTTTATGGCGTAATTATGCGTTACATATTCAATGAACCGCAAGCATGGGTAGAGGAATTAGCACGTTATTCAATTATTTGGGGTACATTTCTAGGATTTGGCTTAGCCCTTCGCCACAATCAACATATTCAAGTAGATATTTTATACGATAAATTAAAGCCTTCTATGAAACGTGTACTGGATTTAGTAGCAACTGGGTTAAGCATTGCCTTTTGTTTAATTTATACGTATTACGGCTTTGTTTTAGTAGAAAACCGTTATACATCAGGCATGGTATCACTTGATATTGGGATACCAATGTGGATTGTATACTTAGTTTTACCGATTTCAGGCGTTTTATTTTTACTAAGATTCGTAGAAAGATTAGTCAACATTCTACGAGGAAAGGACGAAGAATATGCTAATCCTCTTACTTAGTTTCTTTTTATTACTATTCCTACGAGTACCGGTCGCGATTAGTTTAGCACTATCGACAATTCTTGTGTTCTTCCAAATTGATTTTAATATGAATATGATTCCTCAGCGTATTTTTACTGCATTGGATTCCTTTCCAATGATGGCAATTCCAGGATTCGTCCTTGCGGGGGTACTCATGGCGCGTGGTGGAATTTCAAAATATCTTATTGAAGCCTTACGTGCATGGATTGGCCATCTTCCAGGTGGTCTTGCTGTTGTAACAATCATCGCCTGTGCTATTTTCGCAGCGATTTCAGGCTCTTCACCTGCAACGGCTGCTGCAATTGGTTCTATCATGATTCCTGCGATGATTTCTGCTGGCTATAAGAAGCGCTATTCTATGGGGCTTGTTGCCGCTGGTGGTACATTAGGTATTTTAATTCCACCAAGTGTACCGCTAATTATTTATGGTATTACATCAGAGCAATCCATTGGTGAATTATTTATGGCTGGTGTTATTCCAGGACTTGCATTAACAGGCATTTTAATAGTGGCAGCTATTGTTTATGCGAAACGCAATGGTTTTAAAGGAGATGCACCAGCTTCTTGGAGTGAGCGTGGTCGTAAATCTTTAAAAGCAATTTGGGGTGCATTTTTACCATTCTTAATTTTAGGAACAATCTATTCAGGGGTTGTAACACCAACTGAATCAGCGGTTATTGCCGTTTTCTATGGTCTTATCGTATCCCTGTTTATCTATCGAGAAATGAAGCTAAAGGATTTCCGCGAGGTCTTGGTAGAGTCCATTAATATTACAGCCATGATTTTCTTGATTATCGGTGCCGCTTCATTATTTGGACTATATTTAACAAATGCACAAGTACCGCAGCAGGTTGGTGCATGGATTGCCGAAAGTGATATGAACAAGTGGATATTCATGATAATTGTTAATATTCTATTCTTTGTTATGGGCATGTTCTTAGAGGCTGTATCCATTATTTTAATTACTTTACCAATTCTATTACCGATTCTAGCACATTTCGATATTAACCTGATTCACTTTGCTATTATTATGACAATTAACATGGAGCTTGGCATGATTACACCGCCAGTGGGACTGAATCTCTTTGTCGTAAGTGGAATTGCTAAGGAAAAGCTTGGCGAGGTGGTAAAAGGGGTCATTCCTTTCATCGTTTTAATGATTATTTTCTTAGGTTTAGTGGTTTTATTGCCACAATTATCACTTTGGTTACCAGAGCAAATGAAATAAGGGCCTCTCTATGGAATCATTGACAAAGAGGTATTCGATTAAGGATCGCCAATTTTGGACAATTGTGATTAGCTTAGGAGGAGCTTCGGTGTTTGTATTTGCAGCAATGTACTCAGTACAGCCGCTGCTCCCCTTTTTTACAGAGCAATTTCAAATTTCTGTCTCCACTGCAAGTCTGGCCATGTCTGTAACAACTTTATCCGTAATTATCGGGTTAATTGTTTTAGGTTTTTTATCTGATCGATATGGACGAGTCCTGTTTATTCGACTTTCGATTGTTTTAACGATTATCCCTTTTCTCTTAATGCCTTTAACGGATTCTTTTTCTATGATTATTTTTTTGCGTTTTATCCAAGGCTTTGCGATTGCTGGTGTGCCTGCAGCAGCACTTGCCTATATCAGTGAAGAAATAAATCAGCAATCAATGGGCTTTGCAACAGCACTTTACATTTCCTGTAATGCTCTAGGTGGAACAATTGGTCGTCTGATGATGGGCTATCTGACAGAAAATAAATCTTGGGAGGTTGCATTTTTCTCTTTAGCACTTTTGGGTGGCATTATATTCATTCTAGTGTGGCTTACCCTTCCAAAATCAAGAAATTTTTCAGTCCATCAGCGTACTATTCAAAAGGATTTACATGGTTTTTGGCTGCATTTAAAAAATCCAAATTTACTGATTCTTTTTGGATTTGGGATCATTTTGCAGCTATCTTTTACAGGAATGTGGTCATTTATCCCGTACTATTTAGCTGAACCACCGTTCTTATTATCGTTAAAAACGATTTCCTTTATTTTTTTAGCATATGGCTTAGGAATTATTGGTTCGCCAATTGCTAACTCCCTTGCAGGTAAAGTCGGCATCAATATGATCCGAACATTTGGAGTACTTCTATTAGTGTGCGGGATTTTATTAACGTTAAGCTCCTCCCTTATGATGATTATTGTTGGGCTCTGTATTGCATGCTTAGGTTTTTTCACCGCTCATGCCTTAACCTCTGCAACAGTTAGCCGGACAGCGATTCATCAAAAGGGGCTTGCATCCAGCTTATATCTCGTTTCTTATTATATAGGTGTTGCATCAGGTAGTACTTTACTCAGTCCAATCTGGCTGCATTTTAAATGGCAGGGAATTGTCATGATTACCGTACTCCTTCCTATCCTATATATCGCTTTTTTAAATTACACATTACACAAAAAAAATCAAAGCTAAGCAAGCTAAAAAGGGATGCTCGGAAACGATTCAAACATCTTTTTAGCTCGCTTTTCTTTTTATAAAAGATAAAACTTTTATTTCTTTATAATAAACACATAGCAGAATACCTAAGAGAATCAATAAAGAGCCGTAAATCTGAATGATGGTGGGCAGTTGTTGTAAAAAAACGGCACTTAAAATCATCGCAATGGCTGGTTCAAAATTTAACAAAAGTGAGGCATTTGTAGAGCCAATATCTTTCATTTTTCTATTCCACATTAAATTACTAATCCCATGAATAATTATGGCTGACACGATTAAAAGGAACCAATATGGAAATTCCACTGGCATATTCTTTTGCGTCAATATAGTTGTACCAAATGGTGTAAGCGCGATTAATCCTACTAAATTTGTATAAAACGTAATAGCCTCAGCCGGAATTTTTAGACTAAGATGATTCACAATAATAAGGAACAGGGCAAAACTTAGCATTGTCACCAAGCTTAGAATCTCACCTTTACCTATTGAAATAACAAGTAAGGCTCCCTTTGTAATGATCAGTGATACGCCCATTAACGAAATAAAAGTACCTATCCAAAAAATACTGTTTCGATATTCCTTATAAATCATTTTATTAAGTAGTGACGTAACAATTGGTGCACAGGCTAATATAAGGGCTGCTGTAATAGGAGAAGTATGCTGAAGACTTGCATAAAAGCTGTAGTGATTAATGGCAACACCCAAAATGCCAGCAATCATTAATAATAAAAAATCATTACGCGTAAATGTTACATGGACAATCGCTTGCCAATGAATACACCCTAAAAAAAGAACAATGATTATTAGTCTGTAAATAGCAATTACTATAGGCTCCCAATGATTAATAAGGATAGAACCAATAATAAAATTACTTGCCCAAAAAAATACACAGCTAAATAAAATCATGTATGTCGTTAGTTGTTTCATCTCTTGCACCTTCTCACATGATAATGTCAATATACTTGCTTCAATGGAAAAAATCCGCTTCGCTTCCCATGCAAAGTAGCTCAATCGGTATGATAGCGAAACGGTAGCACGGAATGTAAGCGGATTTTCATCTATATCAATTTCGCCTTGGCGTAATTGTGTCCGGATTTTGAATTGTGCCTGCACAATTCATTCCTTTGAAAATCCGTGACATCCGCTGGAGGCTTTATCTTCATTCAGTAGGTGTTTGGACACCCACTGAAAAGGAATCAACTGCATTCATCTCTCCAACTGTAGAGGTGAGAGTCTTCTGTATCTGCCACTGTCGCTACGCTTACACGCATAAAACATCTGCCGCTATAACATTTGCTGAATGAAGATAAATTTGTATAAGGGGGTATAATTTAAATTGGCAACTACACAGTATGCAGTTCCAATGTCTAGCGAATAAATTTTCCTTTAGACATCACAATTCGATCTATTGGTCTTCTAGCAATGACCTCAGCACTTGATACCGCATCAAAGAATACAAAGCTAGCTTCATCTTTAACATTTGGCCAAACCATTTGACCATCTGTATTCAATGGTGTAATACCATTTGTAATATATTTCAATACTTGGCGAATAGAGCGTTCATCAAGTTTTCTAGTTATATCTGCGAAGGTAGTTGTTTTTTCTAATACATCTCCTGAACCATATGGACTCCATGAATCATAAAATCCATCACAACCAAAATGAACATCGACACCATGCGCTGACAATAAATCAATCGGTGGCATTACACGATTAATATTAAATGGTACGGTTGACATGATTTTTATTTGTTGCTGTGCGAGTCTATCAGCAATTGTATGCTGCTCCATTAGAGAGACATCTCCTAGTGCGAAGGCATGGCTAATTGCTGTTCGTCCTCGATAATTTGCCTCTTCGACAATATCAATCCATTTGTCAATTGTATAGTAGCCAACATGTCCTCCATCATGTAAATGAATATCAACATCAACATTAAATTCATGTGCAATATCCATTGTCTCGTAAAGAGAACGTTCAATGGTGTTATCTATTCCTGCTGGATCAAGCCCACCAATCATTGTAGCACCGTTACGTAATGCCTCACGTAGTAGCTTTGGCACATCATCCTGTAATAAGCCGTGCTGTGGAAAGGCAATGACCTCAGCTGTCACAATATCTTTATAATCATCTAAGGCTGCTAGTACACCCTCTAAATTTTTCAACCCTATATATGGATCAATATTGACATGTGTCCGAATATGATTAGTGCCATTACTAATGATTTTTTCAATCATAGCAAGAGCACGCTGTTTACCTGTAGTAGCTAAAATAGGTAACTCTCTTGCTTCTTTCTCCAGTCGATCCTTTAGGTTTTTTGCTGGTACTACCGCTTTCCAAGGTAAGGAAAGATACGTTTTATCTAAATGATTATGCATTTCCTTAAAAGCAGGTAATAGTAGCTTCCCCTTCATATCTGTAACCTGTTGTGAAGAATCAATGGGTTGTGCTGCAGATATGATTTGTGAGATAAAACCATCAGTAATCTCAAGGTTAAAAAGCTCAACCTTCGTGCCAACTGTCTCATTCTCTTTTATATACTCTCCTGTTTCAAGTAGAACGTTTGTAAGCCATTGCTTCATCTGAATTCTCCTTTCAACTCTCCCACTTCCTGCTGATGAATTACTTTGCCTTGTGAAATAACAGTAGATATCGGGCATCTTCTAGCCACAATATGGGCTGAGCTCACGCCATCTACTAAAAGCATATTCGCAGCATCACCAACCTTTGGCCATACACGCTCACCCTTATCATTAAGAGGTGTTATACCGCCAGAAGCATATTTCCATGCACGACTTAAAGAATATTCATCCATGAAACGAAATCTTTCTGCCATAATATTTAATTTTGTAATTGTATTTCCTGTACCATAAGGGGACCAATGATCTGTTAAGCTATCATGCCCTACCGAAACGTTTACTCCATTGTCATATAAATAGGGAATTGGAATTGTAGAGCGATTAATAGCCACAGGCACTGTTGTTGTCACATCCATTTGTATAGAAGCCATCGCTTGTACTAGGCTTTCTAGCTGAGGCTGTGGTAAATCAGCTAGTGCCATCGCATGACTGATTGTAACCTGTCCTTCTTTTTTGGCCTGTTTTGTCAAATCAATCAACTTATAAAATTCAAATTCTCCCAATGTATTGGGTGTATGAATATGAATATCGATACCAGCGTTATAGTCCTGTGCAATTTGCATTGTTGTTTGTAGTGATCTTTCAATATCTCGATCAACGATGGATGGATCAACGCCACCAACAAGCGTTGCTCCCATTGTCATTGCCTCACGAATAAGTCCTTCCACATTGGATCGTAGTAAGCCATGTTGTGGGAACGCTACAATATCATAGGTGATCTGATCTTGATATTTTTCTAAAACTTGTTTCGTAATTTCAATGTGCTTTGTCCCAATTTGTGGATCCACATTACAATGGGAGCGAATATGTGTATGTCCCTGTGCTATTAGCCACTTGACCATTTCTTCTGCTCGAAAGGCAGCTGTTGGCAATTGTTTTGGTAAAAGCGTTCTTTCTTCTTCAATACGCGTTAATATCCCTTTTGTAATCGGTCTTGGTGCCTGCCATTCTCCACCAAAATAAGTTTTATCGATATGAATATGCATTTCACGGAATGAAGGAACTAGTAGTTGCTTTTGAGCATCCAATACCTCTACATCTCCGTCAACCACTATATTTTTATCCACTTGTTGGACATGTCCACCTTCAATTAGGACATCATAAATAGCTGTACGAGTTCCGACAATATGTTCATTTTCGTACTCATAAGCTTCTTCTAATCTCACATTTTTCAGCAGTAGTTTACACATAGTTTCCTCCTAATTGGTATTTTATTGATCACCAAGTTTGATTATTCTACAATTTCAACGCCACTAATTATTGTGTAGTTTGATGCATCTAACCAGAAACCTTTCACAGCATTGCTGTAAACTGCTAAATGCTCATAGTTACGAACTGGCATATACACAGCATCTTCTAACTCCATTTGCATTGCTTTTTTGTAGATTTCATTACGAGTTGCTTGATCGGATTCAGAGCGTCCTTCCTCAATTAGCTTATCTATCTCAGGATTACTGTAATAGAAATGATTTCCTGGTGCACCCATAGAGGCTGAATGGAATAGATTGTATTGGTTATAATCAGCGTCACCAGTAGCATTGCCCCAGCCACTTATAAACAATTGATGCTGCTCTTTTGTGATTTCTGAGATAAATGCACCATACTCCATAACTTGAATATCTACATCTAAGCCAATGCCCTTTAATTGCGATTGCACAACCTCTGCCATATTAATTCGTTCTTTACGATCACTTGTTAGAAGTTTAATTTTCGTTCCTTCTTTAATTCCTGCTTCTTTTAAAAGCTGTTTTGCTTTTACAACATCATAATCATATGCCTTCGTTTCACTTGAATAGCCAATCACCTTTGGACTCATTGCTGAATTCGCAAGTGTCCCTACATTATCATAAATTCCGCTAATAATTGCTTCACGGTCAACTGCATAGCTTATTGCTTGACGTACTTTAACATCAGATAATAAAGAGTCTTTCACATTGAAACCAATGAATTCTACTGCAAGTCCTTCTGCACGGAATAGATTCATAGACGGTGAATTTTCAATGCGATCTATTTCTGTTACTGGTACTTGCTCAGCAATATGGGCTTCTCCGCTTTCAATCATTGCTAAACGAGTAGAATCCTCTGGTACCACTTTAAATGTTACTTTATCTACTTTCGGAACATTGCCCCAATAATCTTTATTTGTATTTAGTGTAATTTCCTGTCCAGACTTCCAAGATTCAAATACAAATGGACCTGTCCCTGCTGGATGTGTTGCTAATTCATCTGCCGCTTCCGCAATAGCTTTCGGGCTGATCATACTTCCTTCTTGGCTTGCTAAAATAGATAAAAGCGGTGCATATGGTTCTTTTAACTTCAATGTCACAATATACGTATCATCTACTATTACTTCACTAATCATTGATAACTTATCACGCTGTGGTGAACCAGTTGCAGGATCTAAAATACGATCAAATGTAGCTTTTACAGCCTCTGCATTAAAATCTGCTCCATCATGGAATTTAATGCCTTCATTCAATGTAAATGTCCAAGTAACATCATCTTTTTGCTCCCACTCTTTTGCAAGTAATGGAACAATTTTTCGATCTCTATCAAAAGCAACAAGTGTTTCGTATACCTTGCCATGAATAATATTTGCTGAAGGAATATCTGTAATAAAGTGTGGATCAAGGCTTGTCGCATCCGAAGCCCTTAAAATAACCAATTCCCCTCCTACACTTTTTGCCCCCTCTTTGGAACCCTCTGCACTTTTATTACTAGCAGTCGAGCATGCCTGCAAAACTAGAACTGTAATTAGTGTCATGAATAAAAACAGCTTCATTTTCTTCATAAACATTTCCTCCTTGTGTGATTTGATACTTACATTTCGAATTATAAAGAAATAAAATTCACTTGTTTTTTAAAATTTTTACGTGTTTTTTAAATTTTCTGACTAATATACTCTAAAATATTTACATTCTTTACGCTTTTCACTAAATTGAAATCACATCAAATAGAAAAGGAGCATTCGGTATGAATAAAGTAACTACTACTATCGATCATTCTGTTTTAGTGAATGCACGCAAGGCATCTAGAAAAAAGAATCTTGTTTCATTCCTAAATAAAATCAAAAAAAATAAAGCAGCTGTCGCAGGAGGCATCATCATTCTTCTCTATATATTGATGTTTCTCATTGGGCCAATTATAGCCCCCTACGATCCCTTTGACGTACAGTTAGATCAAAAATTACAGGGACCGAGTTTAGATCACCTAATGGGCACTGATGACAAAGGACGAGATATTTTAAGCCGAATACTATATGGCTCACGTTTATCTATTGGTGTTGGTATTTCAGCTGTGTTGTTTGGTGGAACAATTGGAACACTTTTAGGGCTCATCTCTGGCTACTATGGCAAATGGGTTGATTCTATTATTAGTCGTATTTTAGATATCATGCTTGCCTTTCCAGGTATATTACTAGCTTTAGCGATTGTCAGTGCATTAGGACCAAGTCTTATTAATGTAACAATTGCAGTTGGCTTTTTCTCTATTCCAATGTTTGCACGTATTGTACGTGGATCGACAATGGAAGTGAAAAAGTTAGAGTATATTGATGCGGTTAAAACACTTGGAGCAAATGACATGACTATATTAATCAAGCATATATTCCCGAATATTTTATCACCGATTATTGTTCAAGCATCTATGCGCTTAGCAACTGCTATTTTATCTGCAGCAGGACTATCATTCTTAGGACTAGGTGCACAACCACCATCTCCAGAATGGGGTGCCATGCTATCAAACGGTCGAGATTTCCTGTTTACCGCTCCTTATATGGCGTTATTCCCAGGTATTATGATTTCTTTACTTGTACTCGGGTTTAACCTATTTGGCGATGGATTACGCGATGCTTTAGACCCTAGAATGAAAAATTAAAGGAGAGAAGACCATGACATTATTTATCTTAAAACGACTTGCTCAAATTATCCCTGTGACGCTCGGTGTAACGCTTGTTGTTTTCCTAATTATGCAGATGATCCCTGGCGACCCAGCGATAATTTTAGCAGGTGAAGGCGCTTCACAGGAAACTGTTGCAGAATTACGTGAAAATTTAGGGCTCAATAAACCTTTAGCTGTTCAATACACAGATTACATTAAAAACCTACTACAAGGTGACATGGGTAATTCGTTAAAAAATAACCAACCTGTATTCGAGGAAATTACTGCTCGTTTACCTATCACAATTGAGCTAGCCTTTTATAGTATTTTAATCACAATTGTTCTAGGGCTTATTGCGGGCATCATCTCAGCAATCCGCCCCTACTCATTTATGGATGTTGGATTAATGGTTGTTGCATTATTAGGGATTTCTCTGCCAAGTTTTTGGTTAGGTATTTTATTAATGTATGTTTTCTCTGTACAATTACACTGGCTTCCTGTGGCAGGCTGGGATAGTGCCAAACATATTATTCTTCCAGCTGTTACGCTCGGTGCTGGTGGTGCTGCCATCGTTGCACGGATGACTCGTTCTAGTATGTTAGAGGTCGTGAACCAGGATTATATTCGTACTGCCAAAGCAAAGGGCTTAAAAGGTTACATTATCATTTTAAAGCACGCATTACGCAATGCCTTAATTCCCGTTATTACAGTTGTAGGTTTACAGTTTGGTAGTTTACTTGGTGGAACAGTATTAGTAGAATCTGTATTTGCTGTCAATGGATTAGGGCGAATGATTGTAGATGCTATTCGTACACGAGATATACCAGTCGTTCAGGGTGGCGTTCTTGTCGCCTCATTAATATTCGTTTTCATTAATCTTTTCGTAGACATTATGTATCGATTCTTTAATAAGCGAATGGATTTAAACTAGGGAGGGGAAAAAAGATGAAACAAGAAACAGTGTTGGAAGTAAAAGACTTACAAACTTATTTCTATTCAAGTGAGGGAGTCGCCAAAGCAGTTGACGGTGTGTCATTTACACTTCAAAAAGGAGAAACATTAGGCATTGTTGGAGAATCTGGTTGTGGGAAATCAATGACTTCCCTATCATTACTACGTTTAGTACCTTCACCCCCTGGTAAAATCATCTATGGTGAAATTCTCTTAAATAATACAGATATCTTGAAATTATCAGATGAAGAATTACGCAAAATACGGGGCAATAAAATATCAATGATTTTCCAAGAGCCAATGACAAGCTTAAATCCCGTGTTATCTGTTGGGGAGCAAATTGCTGAATCTATACGTTTGCACCAAGGCTTATCACGCAAAGAAGCATGGCAAAAGGCTGTCGACATGATTCGTCTTGTTGGGATTCCCGCACCTGAAAAAAGAGCAAAACAGGAGCCCTATCAGCTAAGTGGCGGGATGCGTCAACGCATTATGATTGCAATGGCACTTGCCTGTACACCAGACGTGTTAATTGCTGATGAACCGACAACTGCTCTAGATGTGACCATTCAGGCTCAAATTATTGATATTATTCAAAATCTGCAAAAACAATTAGGGATGAGTATAATCTTCATTACCCATGACCTTGGTGTAGTTGCAGAAATATGTGATAAAATAGCCGTTATGTATGCTGGTCAAGTTGTAGAGGAAGGGACAACAGAAAGTCTTTTTGAAAAACCGTTACATCCCTATACGAATGGACTCATTCAATCCTTACCAAAGCTATATGAAGATCAAGAGGAACTATCTACTATTCATGGAACCGTTCCAAGCCCATACAATTACCCAATTGGCTGTCGTTATGCAGAGCGCTGTCCATTTACTACAGATTTATGCCGTGAAAAACAGCCTGAACTCCTTACTGTTGAACCAGAGAAAAAAGTAAGATGCTGGATGTACAGTAATGAATGGCAAGGCGAAACACATATGAAGGAGATGACAGTATGACAACAAAGCAGCAACCTCTATTAGAAGTAAATAATTTAAAGCAACATTTTTTCTTAAAAAAAGAAAAGCTTTTCGGTCCACAGCAGGTTGTTAAAGCTGTGGATGGTGTGTCCTTCGAAATTCTTCCTGGAGAAACACTCAGCATCGTTGGAGAATCGGGTTGTGGAAAATCAACAACTGGTCGTTCAATTTTAAGATTGGACGAGCCTACCGCTGGAGAAGTGTTGTTATTCGGTAAAAACCTAGTGAACATGAACAAAAAAGAGCTGCGAGCTGCGCGTAAGGATATACAAATTATTTTCCAAGATCCCTATGCATCTCTCAACCCGCGACGAACAATTCGTAAAATGTTAATGGAGGCTATGTCAATTCAAAAAATAGTACCACCAGAGCAACAAGAGGCACGCATGATTGAGTTAATGTCGCTTGTGGGTTTACGTCCTGAATACTTAGAGCGCTATCCACATGAATTTTCAGGTGGACAGCGTCAGCGTATTGGTATTGCAAGAGCCCTTGCTGTCAATCCAAAAATAATTATTTGTGATGAATCGGTTTCTGCCTTAGATGTTTCCATTCAAGCACAAATTTTAAACTTACTGAAGCAACTACAAAAAGATTTAGATTTAACCTTTTTATTTATCTCTCATGATCTAAGCGTCGTTCGCCATATTTCAGACCGAATTATGGTCATGTATCTTGGAAAAGTGGTAGAAATCGCTGATAAGCATTCACTTTTTTCACAGCCACATCATCCTTATACAAAAGCACTTTTTTCATCGATTCCAGTAATCGATAAGCACCATCGCAAAGAGCGCATTATTTTGAAGGGGGACCTACCTTCACCACTTAATCCTCCTACTGGCTGTAGCTTCCATACGCGTTGCCCATTCGCAACAGATAAATGTAAAGCAGAGGTGCCAGCATTACGAGAAATTTCTGCAACGCATAAGGTAGCTTGCCATTTTGCAGAAAATTTAGTTTAATGTAACTTACACTAATAAAATAAATGGAGAGGTCATTATGTTACAACTAGAAACCTTCAACATATATATTCTCCTATGTATAATTGCTCCAATTATTGGAGCTTTTCTGCTTACGTTTATTTTTATATTTGAAAAACAAATTGATAGCCTTGAGGAAGAGAAAAGGCATTTAGAGCTAGAGCAGGATTTACAAAGAGCCAATATTCTGCAATTAAATCAGCAAATACAGCCACATTTCTTTTTTAATGCCTTAAATTCATTACTGAGCCTTGCCCGCATCAATCGGAAGGAAGATTTGGTTGCGGGCATTGAGTCCTTAGCAACGTTTTTTAAATTTAAATACAATAATCACGAGGTGTTAATTGCATTAAAAAACGAGGTACAATTTGTCGATAGCTACTTAAATATTCAACAACTACGCTTCGGGCATCGTTTAACGATCCACAAGTATGTCGATGATGCAGCCCTATCCGTACAAATACCTCCATTTATTCTCCAGACCATTATTGAAAATGCGTATAAACATGGCTTTGAAAAACATATAGGACCTGCAGAGCTATCCATTTTTATCAAAAAAATGGACAAGTTTTTATTAATAGAAATAAAAAATACACAACCATCAGAAAAAATAGAAACTGTTATTGAGCAGGTAGAGGATGAATTGCAGCAAGGCTATGGTCTTGAAAATATTAGAAAACGACTTGAGCTCATTTATGGACTCGAAAATATTTTATTCTCGATTCAAAATAATGAACAGCTTTACACTGTAACGATCCATGTTCCCGCTTAGGCTTTCTAGAAATTTGAATGTGAAAGGAGACCTCACCATGAATATATTAATCGCAGATGATGAGCCGTTAGAGCTTGAGCAAATGATTTATTTGTTAAAGCCTCATTTCCCTAATTGGACATTCCATACTGCTCAGGATGCCTCACAAGCTCTGCAATTAGCTAAAAAACACCGTATGACTATCGCCTTTTTGGATATTCAAATGCCTGGGAAAGATGGAATCACTTTGAGCAAGGAATTAAAAGAACTTTATGAAGTAGACATTATTATGGTGACAGCTTATCAGACC